>Ga0123336_10001227_pt1 | contig 23927 bp, 27 predicted proteins | sample SSSSmetaG_FD_96466 | JGI IMG/M metagenome (GOLD analysis project Ga0123336, IMG submission 96466) | Glacier valley bacterial and archeal communities from Borup Fiord, Nunavut, Canada, to study Microbial Dark Matter (Phase II) - ​SSSS metaG | ecosystem: Environmental > Aquatic > Freshwater > Ice... | reverse complement strand
GCGGCGCCACGTCATGCCGTTCACCGACATGCACGACTACGGCGACATGCTGGTGGCGTCCGGCTACACGACGCCGGTCGTCGACATGGAGCGGCTGACGCTGACCTATTCGAGCGTGGCGGCCCTGTGGCGAGATGTGCGGGCGCTGGGCGGCAACGCGATGATCGACCGGGCGCACGGGCTGCGCGGCCGGGCCTACGGCGCCCGCGTTGCCGCCGCGTTCGAACCGATGCGCGATGCCGACGGGCGCTTCAGGCTCACGTTCGAGCTGATCTTCGCGCACGCCTGGAAGGGCGAGCCGCGCACCACGAGCAGCGGGGAGACCATCGTCAGGCTCCAGCGAACGCGCTGAAAGGGAGGTCGGGCGTCGGTCTGCGGTGGTTTCGCGACAGTGCGTCGGCTTGCTGGAGACCCGCTAAATCCCTATAATCCGACGGCGCAAAACAGCCGGTCCGGCCCTTGCGAAATCAGCGGTTTGAACGAAATCGACGCGTGGACGCGACGACGACCACGGCGGGGTCGTGGCGCCCTGGCCGTTTCCTCGAATCGTGGCAGGCTCGGCAATGCGTGGCGCTCGCGTCGCGCCATCAACCTTCGGACAATGTTTCGGGTACACGAGTCGGAGACGGCCTCCGGTAAGCAGCGCGTCTGGATGCTCAGCCGCAATTGCGCCCTGACGCCGCGCCAGGTCGGGGCCTTCTATCTGTCGCTGGTCGCAGCGTCGACGGTCATCGCGACCTTCTTCCTGCTGCGGGGCGCCTGGATGATCCTGCCCTTCTCGTTCCTCGAAATGGTCGCCCTCGGGGTCGCACTGCTGGTGTACGCACGGCACGCGGTGGATGGCGAGCGGGTGTCGTTGCGGCGCGATGCGCTGGAGATCGAATCGATCGACGGTCGCACGCGGCGGCTGACGCATCTCGATCCGCGCGGCGTGCGGGTCGAGATGGACGCGCGGCCCCGCGCCGCCTTGACGGTCGTCGCACGTGGCGAGCGGGTCGTCGTGGGACGTTTTGTTTGCGAGCGGGAACGCAGGCGCTTCGCGCGCGAGTTGCGGCACGCTCTTTCACTGGCAGGATGAGTCGGCGCGTGTCGCACGCTGCGGGCTGATCGGAGAACCGAGTACATGATTTCCGAGTACATGATCCATTTCGTCAGAGCCTCCCTGCGCAAGCGGGCCTCCGCGTTGTCCCTGGGACTGATCGCGGCCGTGCTCGGCAACGCGGCATGGGCGGTCGGCGACGCGCCCGGCGGACCCAGGGTCAACCAGCTCAACCTGCCCGTCGGCGTGACCAAGATCGCGTCGGATATCTACGATCTGCACACGCTGATGCTGCTGATCTGCCTGGTGATTTTCGTCGTCGTCTTCGGCGTCATGTTTTACGCGATCGTCAAGCACCGGAAGTCGCTCGGCCACAAGGCCGAGACCTGGCACGAGAACACCACGGTCGAGATCATCTGGACGATCGTGCCGTTCGTCATCGTCATCCTGATGGCGCTGCCGGCCACGCGGCTGATCGTCGACATGAAGGACACCACCAACGCCGACCTGACGATCAAGGCCACCGGCTATCAGTGGCGCTGGGGCTACGACTACCTGAACGGCGAGGGCGAGGGCATCGGCTTCATCTCCACGCTGGCGACGCCGCGCGAGATGTCGGGCTTCCCGTCCGAAGGCATCAAGGGTCATCCCGAAGGCGATACCTACCTGCTCGACGTCGACAACCCGCTGGTCGTGCCGGTCAACAAGAAGGTGCGCGTCATCACCACGGCCAACGACGTGATCCACGCGTTCGCGGTGCCGCAGTTCGGCATCAAGCAGGACGCCATCCCCGGCTTCGTGCGCGACACGTGGTTCAAGGCCGAGAAGATCGGAACCTACCGCGGCCAGTGCCAGGAGCTGTGCGGCGCCGAGCACGCCTACATGCCGATCAACGTGATGGTGGTCTCCGCCGAGGACTACACCAAGTGGGTCGACGGCAAAAAGAAAGAGATGTCTGCCCAGATCGACGACCCGACCAAGACCTTCACCGTCGCCGAACTGACGTCGCGTGGCGAGAAGATCTTCAATGCCAATTGCGCGGTCTGCCACCAGGCGACCGGGGCCGGCAATGTCGCGCTGGGCGCGCCGGCGCTGGTCGGCGATGCGAAGGTCATGGGACCGAAGGACGCCCAGATCGCCGTCCTGCTGCACGGACAGAACAACAACAAGATGCCGGCATGGAACCAGCTGTCGGACGTCGAGATCGCCTCGGTGATCAGCTACACCCGCAATGGCTGGACCAACGCGGGCAAGGGATCCGATCCGATGGTCCAGCCGTCGGACATCACCGTTGCCCGGAAGAAGTCGTAACCGCAGCGTAAACCCCCGAACCTGCGTCCCGAATCTCCGCCGGGACGCCTGGAGAGCACCATGAGCAGCACCGCCATCGACCCGATCCACGACCACCACGATGCGCACGGTCACGACCATGCGCACGAGATGCCCACCGGCTGGCGCCGCTGGCTGCTCGCGACGAACCACAAGGACATCGGCACGCTGTACCTGTTCTTCTCGTTCGCGATGCTGATGGAAGGCGGCGTGCTCGCGCTGGCGCTGCGCACCGAGCTGTTCGAGCCGGGCCTGCAGATCGTGAACCCGGAACTGTTCAACCAGTTCACGACGATGCACGGCCTGATCATGGTCTTTGGCGCGATCATGCCGGCCTTCGTGGGCTTCGCGAACTGGCAGGTGCCGCTGATGATCGGCGCGCCCGACATGGCGTTCGCGCGCATGAACAACTTCAGCTTCTGGCTGCTGCCGCCGGCCGCGATCCTGCTGACGCTCTCCTTCTTCGTGCCGGGCGGTGCCACCGCCGCGGGCTGGACGCTGTATGCGCCGCTGTCGATCCAGATGGGCCCGGGCATGGACCTCGCGATCTTCGCGATCCACATCATGGGTGCTTCGTCGATCATGGGATCGATCAACATCATCGTCACCATCCTCAACATGCGCGCGCCCGGCATGACTCTGATGAAGATGCCGATGTTCGTGTGGACCTGGCTGATCACGGCCTACCTGCTGATCGCCGTGATGCCGGTGCTTGCCGGCGCGATCACGATGATGCTGACCGACCGCCACTTCGGCACCTCGTTCTTCAATGCGGCCGGCGGCGGTGACCCGGTCATGTACCAGCACATCTTCTGGTTCTTCGGCCACCCCGAGGTCTACATCATGATCCTGCCGGCGTTCGGGATCGTGTCTCAGGTCATTCCGGCGTTCGCCCGCAAGCCGCTGTTCGGCTACGCGTCGATGGTCTACGCGACGTCGTCGATCGCCATCCTGTCGTTCATCGTGTGGGCGCACCACATGTTCACGACCGGGATGCCGGTGACGGGGCAGCTGTTCTTCATGTACGCGACGATGCTGATCGCAGTGCCTACGGGCGTGAAGGTGTTCAACTGGATCGCCACGATGTGGAAGGGCTCGATGACCTTCGAGACCCCGATGCTGTTCGCGATCGGGTTCCTGTTCGTGTTCACGTTCGGCGGGTTCACGGGCCTGATCCTGGCCATCTCGCCGATCGATATCCAGCTGCAGGACACCTACTACGTCGTGGCGCACTTCCACTACGTGCTGGTGGCGGGCTCGCTGTTCGCGATCTTCGCGGGCTTCTACTACTGGGCGCCGAAGTGGACCGGCCACATGTACAACGAGACGCGCGGCAAGATCCACTTCTGGAGCTCGCTGATCTCGTTCAATGTGACCTTCTTCCCGATGCACTTCCTCGGGCTGGCCGGCATGCCGCGTCGCTACGCCGACTACCCGATGCAGTTCACCGACTTCCACCAGATCGCGACGGTCGGCGCGTTCTGGTTCGGCCTGTCGCAGGTGTACTTCCTGTTCGCCATCGTCCTGCCGTGCATCAAGGGCGGCCCGAAGGCCGCGGACAAGCCCTGGGAAGGCGCCGAGGGCCTCGAGTGGACCGTGCCGAGCCCGGCGCCTTTCCATACCTTCGAGACCCCGCCGCTGGTGCGGTGACCGGATGATCGAACATCACCACACGCTGGACACGTCGCGGGAAACCGCGATCCGTGCCCGCAACCGTCGCACCGGACTCATCCTGTTCAGCATCGCGATCGTGTTCTTCGTCGGCATCATCGTGAAGTACACGTTGCTGCGCTGACGGTATCCCTCGATGAGCGACTCGCGGTTCGATGCGTTCCGGCGCAGCCTCAACAAGGCGATGCTGGGCAAGCTGGTCGTCGTGACAGCGCTGATGTTCGGTTTCGGCTACGCGCTGGTGCCGCTGTACAAGAAGATCTGCGAGATCACCGGCATCAACGACCTGACGCAGACGGATGCGGGAGCAGCAGCCTTTGCGAAGAGCACGCAGGTCGACGAGTCGCGGACCATCACGGTCGAATTCGACAGCAACGCGCGTGGACCGTGGCGCTTCAAGCCGGTGACGACCTCGATGAAGGTGCATCCGGGCGAGCTCACGACGGTGATCTACGAGATCGCGAACCAGCAAAACCGCGCGATGCAGGCGCAGGCGATCCCGAGTTACGTGCCGGCGGTGGCGATGCAGTACTTCCGCAAGGTCGAGTGTTTCTGTTTCAAGCAGCAGGCGCTGGCGCCGAACGAGGCGAAGCAGTTTCCGGTGGTGTTCGTGATCGATCCCAAGATCCCGAAGTCGGTCGACACGATCACGCTGTCGTACACGTTCTTCGAGGTCGGCGGCCTGCCCGCGGCGACGCTGCCGGCCCGGCCGAACGGCTGAGCACGATGCCGGACGACGACAAGCGCGACGTGCCCCGCAAGGCTTCCTTCGGGAGGACGGCGAAGGCGGTGATGTGGTCGTTCTTCGGGGTGCGCAAGCGCAGCGACTACGAGAAGGACGCGGAGCAGCTCAACCCCGTCCACGTGATCATCGCGGCGCTGATCGGCGCGTTGCTTTTCGTGCTGGTCCTGATTCTGATCGTGAAGAGCGTCGTAAAATGACGTGCGTTTTCAAGCGAGTTTCCCGCGTTGTCGGGTGGAGAGTTCGATGAGCAGTTCCGCTGTGACCCACGGCGCCCCGGGCGCATCCCACGCATCGCCGGACCACGCGACGAGCTATTTCGTCCCGGGCCCGTCGTTCTGGCCGCTGCTCGGCGGTGCTTCGATGCTGTTGACGATGCTCGGTGCAGCCGGCTGGGTCAACGGCCAGCCCTGGGCTCCGTACGCCAACGGGCTCGGCATCGTCTGCATGCTCACCGTGCTCTACAAGTGGTTCGGCCAGGCGATCGGCGAGTCCGAAAGCGGTCAGTACGGACAGCGCATCGACGGCTCGTTCCGCTGGAGCATGAGCTGGTTCATCTTCTCCGAGGTGATGTTCTTCGCCGCGTTCTTCGGCGCGCTGTTCTATTCGCGCGTGATCTCGCTGTCGGAGCTGTCCGCCCTCGACGCCCGCGTGCTGTGGCCCGACTTCGCCGGCAAGTGGCCGAGCGTCGGACCGGCCGGCTCGATCGAGTCGTTCACGCCGATGGGTCCGTTCCCGATCCCGACCATCAACACGCTGCTGCTGCTGACGTCGGGCGTCACGCTGACGGTCGCGCACCACGCGCTGCGCCACGGGGCACGGGCCAGGACGGCGATCTGGCTGGCCGCCACGGTGCTGCTCGGCGCCACATTCCTGGGCTTCCAGATCTACGAATACAGTCACGCGTATTCGGAGCTCAACCTGCGGCTGACGTCCGGCATCTACGGATCGACCTTCTTCATGCTGACCGGCTTCCACGGCTTCCACGTCACCATGGGTGCCTTGATGCTGTCGGTGGTGCTGTTTCGCGTGATTCGCGGCGACTTCAAGCCCGACAGCCACTTCGGTTTCGAAGGTGCGGCGTGGTACTGGCACTTCGTCGACGTGGTCTGGCTCGGGCTGTACGTCGTCGTCTACTGGCTCTGACGACGTCGTCGCCCCAACAAAAACGCCGCGAACCGCGGCGTTTTTTGTTGGCGAACGATCTGCGTGTCGCGCGGTCTGTGAAAGGCCCGTCTTCAGCGAATGCCGGTGGGCTGGATCCACCCCAGCCGGTAGGCGACGAGGATGAAGATGAACAGCGTGATCGAGAAGCCCACGCGCAGCGCGAGCGCATAGACCGTGCGGTCGCTCTGGCCCTTGTCCTTCATGAGGAAGAAGAGGGCGGAGCCGAGGCTGGCGATGATGAGAACGAACGCGAGGATCACGACGTAACGCATGCGCCGATTATTTCACACGTGGGTCGACGGCCTCCCGAAGGACAGGGCATCGTGACGTCGGTGCAGAAGATCGGCATCGCCGCGATCGCAGGGTTGCTCGGCATCTGGGGCACCAGCGCACTCGGTTTCTGGCAGTTGCGCCGGGCGGCCGCGAAGGAAATCCTGCAGCAGCAGATCGACGCCGCGGCGCGAGCGGAGCCGACGCCCCCGGATGCCCGGGCGTTCGGCGAGCCGGCGTCGCTTGTCCACCGGCACGTGCGGCTGCACGGTCGCTGGCTGCCGGATCGCGTGGTGTATCTCGACAATCGGCCGCAGGCCGGGCAGGCGGGTTTCTATGTGCTGATGCCGCTGCGGGTGGACAAGCCGGCTGCGGCCGATGTGATCGTCAACCGCGGCTGGACGCCGCGCAACATGCAGGATCGCACGCGCATCGAGGCCTATCGCACGCCCGACGGTCCGGTCGACATCATCGGCGTCGTGCTCGCCGAGGAACCGCGGCTCCTCGACCTGGCCCAACCACCCGATCGGCGGCTGAAGGGAATCTGGCAAAATTTCGACTTCGACGCGTATTCAGCTGCGAGCGGGCAGCCGGCGCTCCCCCTCGTGGTTCGTCAGGACAGCGACACCGCCGTTGCGAATCCAACCTTCGCGGACGGCCTGTCGCGCGAGTGGCCCGATCGCGGCGGTGCACTGCAGTCCCAGATCGACCGTCATCACGGCTACGCTTTCCAGTGGTTCGCCCTGGCCGCCACCCTCGTCGTCCTCCTCCTCTATCAGGTCCTACGCGTGATCCGGCATGGCCGACCTAGTCTCTCCTGAAGTCCTGCGGCCGCCCAGCCGCCTCAAGCTCTGGCTCGTCATCGCGATCTGCGCGGCGCCGGTGATCGCGTCGTACTACGCCTATTACTTCGTGCGTCCCGACGCGCGCAGCAACTACGGCGCGTTGATCGATCCGCAGCGGCCCATGCCGGCGCTGCACCTGAAGACGCTCGACGGTCGAGCCTTCGACAACGCGCAGCTGCGCGGCAGGTGGGTGATTCTGATGGTGGCCGGCGGCGATTGCGCGGCCGCTTGCACCGATCGCCTCTACCACTTGCGACAGGTGCGCCTGACCACCGGTAAGGACCGCGATCGCGTGCTACGGGTGTGGCTCATTCCCGACGCTGCGCCGTTGCCGACGACCGTGATTCGCGAGTACGACGGGACCGAGATGCTGCGCGCCGATCCGGCCGAGATCGCGTCGTGGCTGACCGTGAACGGCACGACCGATGGGTATGCCGACCACATCTACATGGTCGATCCGCTCGGCAACCTGATGATGCAGTTCCCGCGCGATGCGGACCCGAACAAGACCAAGCGCGACGTCGCGAAGCTGTTGCGGGCGTCTCGAGTCGGCTGACATGCAAGGATTCGACCTTCTCCTGCTCGCGTTCAAGGGCATCGCCATCGCGTCGCTGCCGATCGCGCTGGTGTGGGTCGGGCGCGTGCCGAAGAACGGCGATCGGCTGCGACGCCTCGCCTGGGTCACGGTGTTCATCACGTTCGACCTGATCGTCTTCGGCGGCTTCACGCGCCTGACCGACTCGGGGCTCGGCTGTCCGGACTGGCCGGGCTGCTACGCGAAGGCGAACCCGCTGATGGCGTCGCAGGACATCCGCAGCGCCGAGTCGGCCCTGCCGTACGGACCGGTGAGCATGACCAAGGCGTGGATCGAGATGATCCATCGCTACCTGGCGATGGCGGTGGGCGTGCTGATCGTGACGATGCTGATCGTCAGCGTGCGTCGCGGCTGGCGGCGGCGGTCGGCGCGGGCGATGCCTAGCTGGATGCCCCCGGCGGAGCCGGGGCTGGTGACTGTGCTGCTCGGGCTCGTGGTGTTGCAGGGTGTGTTCGGCGCATGGACCGTCACGCAGAAGTTGCAGCCGATCTTCGTCAGCACCCATCTGCTGCTGGGCCTCGCGCTGCTGGCCCTGCTGATCGTGCACGCGCTCAAGCTCGACGATCGGGCACGACTTCCCGTGACGGCGGCGCGCAGCGTGCCCGGCCTGCGCATCTTCGCCGCGGTGGCTCTGGGGATCCTGGTGCTCCAGATCGCCCTGGGCGGCTGGGTGAGCGCCAACTACGCGGTTCTCGCGTGCAGCGATTTCCCCAAATGCCAGGGGGTGTGGTTGCCGGAGATGGACTTCGCGAACGGCTTCCACCTGTGGCGCGAGCTGGGCAAGAGCGCCGATGGCGGATACCTGTCGATCGCCGCGCTGACCGCGATCCACTGGGTGCACCGCAGCTTCGCGTGGATCGTCGTGATCGTTCTGGCCGCGCTCGCGCTGCGGGCTCGACGGGTCGACGGCCTCGCCCGTCCGGTGGCCGTGCTGTGGGCGCTGCTCGCCGCGCAGTTCGCCACCGGACTGGTGAACGTGGTGTTCGCGTGGCCGCTCGTTGCTGCCGTGCTGCACAACGCGGGGGCCGCCGGACTGCTGGCGACCCTCGTCGTGCTAAATTACCGCCTTCCCCGCCTGTCCCCGTCCGCGCAACCCGTCCTTCCACGCAGTCCGTCGCTGGCCGCGTCGGACCGAGCTGCGACCGAGGGTTCGCCTTCGTCGCGTTCGCCTCGCCCCATCTAGTCCGTCGATCGGATCATGCAACACGCCCTGGACGTCTCGCTCGGCCACAAGCTGACCCAGTACTACGTGCTCACGAAGCCGCGCGTCACGCAGCTGGCCGTGTTCTGCGCGGTGATCGGCATGTTCCTCGCGGTGCCGGGGTTTCCGCCGATCGGTCGCGTGGTCGCCGCGACGATCGGCATCTGGCTGCTCGCGAGCGCGGCGTTCGCGGTCAATTGCCTCGCCGAGCGTCAGCTCGATGCCCGGATGGCGCGGACGGCGCGACGTGCCTCGGCGTCGGGAGAGTTGTCCGCCCCCGAGATCCTCCTCGGCTCCGGCATCATCGGCGGAGCCGGGATGTTCGTGCTGCTGCAGTTCGTCAATCCGCTGACGATGTGGCTCACCTTCGCGACCTTTGTCGGCTATGCCATCGTGTACACGATGCTGCTCAAGCCGATGACGCCGCAGAACATCGTGATCGGCGGGGCGTCGGGCGCGATGCCCCCGGCGCTTGGCTGGGCGGCGATGGCCGATCAGGTTCCAGCGCAGGCGTGGGTGCTGGTCCTGATCATCTTCGTCTGGACGCCGCCGCATTTCTGGGCGCTGGCCTTGTACCGCACCGAGGACTTCCGCAAGTCGGGACTGCCGATGCTGCCCGTCACGCACGGCGCGCGATATACGCGCCTCCACATCCTTCTCTACACGATCGCGCTGGTCGCGACCACGCTGCTCCCGTTCGCCATGCGCATGAGCGGCTGGTTGTATCTGGTGGCCGCGCTCGCCCTGGGTGCCGAGTTCCTGCGGCTGACCTGGGCGATCTGGCGCGCACCGACCGAGCAGGCGTCCGACCTGCTGGCCCGGCGGACCTTTCGCTATTCCATCGTCTACCTGTCGCTGCTGTTCGCCGCGCTGCTGGTCGATCACTACTTGGTCGCCTGATCGATGGGTCTGTCGCCTTGGCGCGCCTGGTCGAGCGCGGCGTTGCTGTTTTGCACCTTGCTCGCAGTCGGCGGGTGTTCGCCGTCCAAGCCGCAGTTCGAAGGCGTCGACATCACCGGCGCCGACTACGCCAGGGATTTCCACCTGACCGACGCATCGGGCAAGCCGCGCAGTCTGTCGGACTACCGGGGGAAAGCCGTCGTGCTGTTCTTCGGATACACGCAGTGTCCTGACGTGTGCCCGACGACGATGGCGGAACTCCAATCAGTCATGAAGTCGCTCGGCCCCGACGCCGACCGCGTGCAGGTGCTGTTCGTCACGCTCGATCCTGCGCGCGACACTCCGGCGTTGCTGTCGCAGTACGTCCCGGCGTTCGACCCGCGCTTCGTCGGTCTCTCCGGCGACGAGGCCGCCACGGTGCGGACGGCGAAGGACTTCAAGGTCTTCTACCAGAAGGTGCCCGGGCCGACGGCGACGTCGTACACGCTCGATCACACCGCCGGCAGCTACGTGTTCGATCCGCAGGGGCGCATCCGGCTGTTCATGCGCCAGGGGCAGTCGGCCGAGTCGGTCACGCACGACCTGAAGATACTGCTGTCCTGAGGCCGCTCAGGTCGATGCGGATGCGCGTTCGACCGGCGGGCGGCAGTGGTCGGGGGGCCGCGGTCGCATAGAATCGCGGGTTTTCCTGAACGCGAGTCATCCATGGCGCTTCGCTGCGGCATCGTCGGCCTTCCGAACGTCGGCAAGTCCACCCTTTTCAATGCTCTGACCAAGGCGGGGATCGCGGCGGAGAACTATCCGTTCTGCACGATCGAGCCGAACACCGGGGTCGTCGAGGTACCCGACCCGCGGATCGCGGATCTGGCCGCCATCGTGAAGCCGGAGCGCGTGATGCCGGCCATCGTCGAGTTCGTCGACATTGCCGGCCTCGTCGCCGGCGCGTCGAAGGGCGAGGGCCTCGGCAACCAGTTCCTCGCGCACATCCGCGAGACCGATGCCATCGTCAACGTCGTGCGCTGCTTCGAGGATGCGAACGTCATCCACGTGGCCGGCAAGGTCGACCCGCTGGCGGACATCGAGGTGATCCAGACCGAACTCGCGCTGGCCGACCTGGCCACGCTCGAGAAGACGTTCGTGCGCGTCACCAAGCAGGCGCGGGGCGGCGACAAGGAGGCCGTCAAGCTGCTGGCGGTCCTGGCGAAGGTCGAGCCGCAGCTCAATCAGGCTCTGCCGGTCCGGGCGCTCGGGCTCGATCCCGAGGAATTGGCGCTCATCAAGCCGCTGTGCCTGATCACGGCGAAGCCGGCGATGTTCGTCGCCAACGTCTCCGAGCACGGATTCACCGACAACCCGCTGCTCGACCAACTCGTGGCGTACGCCAAGTCGCAGGGGGCGCCCGTCGTCGCCATCTGCGCCGCCATCGAGTCGGAGATCGCCGACTTGTCCGACGAGGACAAGAGCGTGTTCCTCGAGGACATGGGGATGACCGAGCCCGGCCTGAATCGGTTGATCCAGGCCGCCTATTCGCTGCTGGGCCTGCAAACCTACTTCACGGCGGGCGAGAAGGAGGTTCGCGCATGGACGGTCGCCATCGGCGCTACGGCACCGCAGGCGGCGGGCGTGATCCACACCGACTTCGAGCGGGGATTCATCCGTGCCGAGGTGATCGGCTTCGCCGACTATCTCGCGTGCAAGGGCGAGGCTGGTGCGAAGGAGAAGGGAAAGATGCGTCTGGAGGGCAAGGAGTACGTCGTGAAAGATGGCGACGTCATGCACTTCCGGTTCAACGTCTGAGCGATCCGCGCCGTCACACGGTTGCGCGGCAAACTGCAGCACTCATTGCTCGCAGTACCCCTCAAGTTTCCCGAACGCCTGCCGATTGAACGTTGGTAGAGAAAACCATGGGAAGAAATGGTACCCAGGGGATTGATCTAGATTTATTTGGTAAAAAACCTCACCGCGGGGGCAGTGAGGTTTTCGAGTTCAACGGGGGTTGAACGGTGAAGCAATCAACTCTTACAGGCAGTTGATGTCCACGCCACCACCAACTTCGGCGAGAGTGGCGTCGTCGATAAGGGTAACTTCAACTTCAACGTATTGGTTAGACACAAGAACTCTCCAGATTAAAAAGGATTAAATTAGGATAAAGACGCTAGTACTTTTTCCTAATTACAGTAAGTGAATTCGCGCGGCGCGGCTTGCGAGCAGTTCCACGCGAAGACACACGAGCTGCCAACCAACGAAAATTGCTTGGCCAGAACCGATCATGTCAAAGCCTGACATTCTTGGGAAGGCTTGCTTTCGCGCGCCGCCAGCGTGTTAACGCGTCTGTTAATTTCGCCACTAACGCCTAATAGAAAGCGCCGACGGTAATCGTATGAAATCGCTGAGGGTAACTTCTCAAGGAAAATCCCAGGAAGTCAGCTCCTTAATTGAAGATCTGACTGGCACAGTCGCGAGAACGAAGACTTTCTCGGCCGAGATAGCTGCAGAAAAAGCATGCCGACTAGTCGAGCTATTGGATTCTGCGCAGTTTGCGGAGAATGCTGACCTCCTCAGTCGCACGTGTTTCTATTTTTTCGAGGTTGGTCAATCCGGTCTAGGGATATCTTTGGGGAAAAAGATCGCAGACCGCGCGCGCGACTTTGACAATATTTTGGTTAGGCGACGGATATCGAACATTTTGGGCGGTCAGTTTTGCGATATTGCTGATTACTCGTCAGCGATGGAATATCTCGAAATCGCCGTCGTGTTAGCTCGAGTGATTGGCGACGCCACGATGGAGGCGGCCTGCTTGGGCAATGTCATCGCAGTTCTGCAGGAAATGGGGCACTATCGCCAAGCCATTGCAATGGCCACGCGCGTACTCCAGTTGGCTGACCAATCGGAACCTGCAATCACCGTTAAGTTGCAGTGTTGCTCCATCGGGCTGTTTGCCGCCCATCGAATTGGAGATGCCATCGCGGCCGCCACGTTTTTGGCCCAAGGCCAGAACTATCTTGCGCTGAACAAGGAGCCATTGAGAAGAGCGTTTTTCGAGAAGGCACGAGTGCAATATCTTGTGGATCTTGGCGAGACGGAAAAAGCAAAGGCTCATCTTTCCGAGACCAAGAACGAGATCGGAACTCCAGATGGCTTTCGGATAAGCACATTACTTGCGATTGCCGAAGCCATCTGCGATTGGTCGCTCGGACATAAGGTGAGTGCCAGGAAATCGCTTGAGATCCTTCACGCGGAGAGCAAACGGCAACGCATATACCACAACTTCGTGCTTCAGGCATTGGTAAAGGTCTGCAGCGACGCAAACACTCCTGATGAAGCTGCTTTGGGATTAATTTACGCTCGCGAGCTCGTCGAATATACGACTAGTGTGAAGAAAGCAAAATTTTATCGGCAATTAGCAAACCGACGAGAGGCGCACGAACAGGGCGGAGGTGGGCTGCCGACAAGCACGTTGGTCGACCCATTCGGCCACGCAAAAGACTGGCTCGTCGAATCGGATATTTTGGGCCAGACTTCGGAAACAGCTGATGCTGGCGATCGCCGTTCGTTAACGAAACACGAAGAACTGACTGCCATTCATGAGGATATGGCGAAGTTGCGAGCGGCCACGCTCCGTCGCGATATCAGAACCGATGCGGTCGATACCGCTGAGAACTGGGCTATTGCGGCTGAATTTTTTGATGATGAAACAGGACAACATTGTTATCGCGTTGGACACCTGGCAGCCATGTTGGCTCGCGAGATCGGGATGGACGAGACTTTTTGCGTTCAGGTCGAGCATGCTGCTAGGCTTCACGACATCGGAAAGATTGCAGTCAACGAAGTCATTCTCCTGAAGCCTGGGCCGCTCGATGCTTCTGAAATGGCAGCGATGCGTCTTCACACGGAAGTCGGCGCACAAATCTTGTCTGGATCAGACGATCCGACATTGCGAATGGCTGTCGAGGTGGCGCGCCACCATCACGAGTGGTGGAATGGAAGCGGGTATCCGGTAAAGCTTGCCGGCAGCAACATTCCAATTTCGGCCAGGGTTTGTGCGTTTGCGGATGTGTACGATGCGTTGACGCACGCACGTGCCTACAAAAAGGCTTGGCCTCACGAAAGAGCGCTGGAAGAAATTATTCGGCTCTCGGGGGTCCAGTTCGATCCGGATATGGTTATTCCCTTCTGCAGGGTTCTCGATCTATACCGCGCGGATCTTCGCTTGAACGCGATCCCAGGGTTTGTGGACATGGATTCGAATGCTCTCATCGCATCGCGCCGAAAGTTGATGGAGACCATCGGTGCAGGTTCGACCTCGAGCGCGGCTTGAGTTCTTTTGTCGCCCTGGGATAGCTCGCTTTCCAGCGAAAGCACCTCACATCGATCACGGCTTCGTCGCGATTGCCTTTAACGCCGACCTCACCAGTCAAGCCGCTGGCGTTGCCGCCAGCGTTGGTAACAGACTGACGATTCAACCAATCGTGGGCTGTGCAAACTTGGTCTCGATCAATTCGTCGGGTCGTGTTCTTTCAACTGCATCAGGGCACGATATTTTTCAAGCAACTCCTCGTTGCTTTCCCGCCACAAAGGGTCGAACGGGATGCATTCGACCGGGCACACGATCTGGCACTGCGGACTGTCGAAGTGGCCGACGCACTCCGTGCACTTGAGCGGATCGATCTCATAGATTTCCGCCCCCATCGAGATCGCCCCGTTCGGGCACTCGGGTTCGCAGACGTCGCAGTTGATGCACTGGTCGGTGATGATCAGGGCCATCTGCGCACCTCCAGAAGTATCGCGATCACGGCTCCGGGTGCCGGACCTTCTCCTTCAGCCACTTCTCCACTGATGGGAAGGTAAACTTGGAAACGTCGCCGCCTAACAGCGCGATTTCCCGGACGATCGTGCCGGAAATGAACATGTACTGGTCCGATGGCGTCAGGAAGACGGTTTCCACCGACGGCATCTGGTAGCGATTCATGCCCGCCATCTGGAACTCGAACTCGAAGTCGGAGACGGCGCGCAGTCCGCGAATGACCACGGTGGCTTCGTGTTCTTCAACGAAGTGCTTCAGCAGGCCGGAGAACCCGGCAACCGTCACGTTCGGATAGTGCGAGAGCACCTCCCGTGCAATGTCGACACGCTCCTCGAGGGTGAAGAACGGCCGCTTGTTGCGCGAGTCGGCGACGCCGACGACCAGGCGCTGACAGAGTTTGGACGCCCGGCGGACCAGATCCTCGTGGCCCCGCGTCAATGGATCGAAGGTCCCGGGATAAACGGCAACCATCATGGCAGTCTCCTCATCGTTCTTATTTATTGCGGCGCAGCAGATGATAAAACACCTCGCCCGCTTTGTCCGTGCGGTAGATCTCGAGCCCGAGTCCGGACAGCGCCGCTTCCGTGACTGCCATTTCAGCCTCGGCGTAAACAAATCCCCCGGGCCTGCACAGGCGGGCGGCGAGCGGTAGCGCAGTATCGATCCATCGTTGCGCGAAAGGGGGGTCGAGGAGCACGAGGTCGAACGACTGCGCCGTATCGGCCAGATCCTGACCGATCCGGAGGGCATCGCCCTCGCGGATGTCGATCTGCGTCGCTCCGAGCAGCGCCCGGGCGGCACGCAGCCTGTCGGCGGCGACCGCGCTGCGCTCGACGAGGATCACCGCCGCAGCGCCCCGCGAAGCCGCTTCGAAGCCGAGGGCTCCGCTTCCGGCGAACAGGTCCAGGACCGCGAGTCCGGCCAGATCGCCGAACGCATGCGTCAACCAGTTGAACAGCGTCTCGCGAACGCGATCCGGGGTCGGCCGCAGGCCGTCTACGTCGGCCACCGGCAGGACCCGGCGCTTCCATTGGCCACCGATGATGCGTACCGTGCCCCCGCCGCGGCGCGACCGCTGGGGCGTCCGTCCGGAGCGGCTCATCGCACCTGCCACCGTGGGGTCCAACCGAGGCCGATGATAAAGTTGGTATCCGCGCCCGGACCTACTCTCGTTCCCGCCGCGCCCGTCATAGCGCAAGATCCTCGGTCGCCCGGGGTTCGTCGACCTTTTCGAATCGACCCTCCCGCGTCGGTTCTGCATCCCATGCTCAAGTTCTGGAAGCGATCCGAGACGCCGGACGACCTCGCCACCGCTCCTGTCGAGGAGCCTGCCGCGCAAGCGCCGGTCGAGAACGCCGCGCCGCGCCGTTCGTGGATCGATCGTCTCAAGAGCGGTCTGGCCAAGACAGGCTCCGGCATCAGCGTTCTGTTCGTCGGCAGCAAGGTCGACGAGGCGCTGTTCGAGGAACTCGAGTCGGCGCTGCTGATGGCCGACGCCGGCGTGGACGCGACGAATTTCCTCATCGAGCAGTTGCGCCTGCGTGCCCGCAAGGAAGCGATCGACGATGGCCGCGAACTGAAACTGGCACTGGGCCGCATCATGGTCGAACTGCTGGCGCCGCTCGAGAAGCGTCTCGATGTGTCGCGCGCGCCGGGGGCGCCCGATGCGCCGGTGATCGTCATGATGGTCGGTGTCAACGGTGCGGGGAAGACCACGTCGGTCGGCAAGCTGGCGAAGTTCCTGCAGGGGGATGGTCGCACGGTGATGCTGGCCGCCGGCGATACCTTCCGCGCCGCCGCACGCGAACAACTGGTGGTCTGGGGTGAGCGTAACGGCATCGCGGTAATCGCGCAGCAATCCGGCGACGCTGCGGCCGTGGTCTTCGATGCGGTCGCGTCCGCGACCGCGCGCCGCACCGATGTCCTCATCGCCGACACGGCCGGACGCCTGCCGACGCAGCTCCACCTGATGGACGAGCTCAAGAAGGTGAAGCGGGTGATCGGCAAGGCGCCCGGGGTGGGCGCCGGCCAGCCGCGCGAGATCCTGCTGGTGATCGACGGGAACACCGGCCAGAACGCGATCGCCCAGGTGCGCGCCTTCGACGAGGCGGTCGGGCTCACCGGACTGATCGTGACGAAGCTGGACGGGACGGCCAAGGGCGGCGTGCTCGCTGCCATCGCGCTACTGCGCAAGGGAAAGCCGCCGATCCCGGTCTACTTCATCGGCATCGGCGAAAGCCTCGACGACCTGCAACCCTTCGTCGCCCGTCAATTCGTCGCGGCGCTGCTCGGCGAATCCGAGGACGCGGTACTCGGCGCGCGCTGAGCCTGGTCGGGCGCAGGCCGCTTCAGTCGCTCGGGCAACGCGTTCACCGCCGGATCCGCCTGCACCGTCGCGCTGTCTTCGGTCAGGGCGGCCAAAAGACGTGCGACCAGCGGCGCTTGCGGCAGGCTGACGCCGAAGTGCAGCAGACGCCCCCGATGGAACACGGCGATGGTGGGGAAATTCTCGACGTCGATGTCGCCCGCGATCTCCGCGTCGTCCTCGATGTCCAGCCAGGCGAACGTGCTGTCCGGCCGCGCTGCGGCGATCCCGTCGAAAGCGTGGCGGAATTCCGTGCAGGTGTTGCACCACGCGGCGCACAAGCCGACCACCAGGAACGCGTTCCTCGCGAGTGCCTGGTTCAACGCGAGCGCCTCGTCGGGCGCCGCCGAGTAGACGGGAGAGGGCATCGATCGGTGCGGCAGGTGCCGCAGTGGGCGCGCGGAAGACGCGTTGCAGTCTACCGGAGGGCGTCAGACCAGCGCGGTCGGCGCCCAAGACGCGCCGAGCAGGCCCAGCCAGTGCGACTTCGACGGCGAACGTGCCTCGACGGTGAGGGGAACGTCGAAGACGATGATCGCCTTCGCGCTGTCGCGGCCTTCGGCGGTGACGACGGCGGAACCCGTTCCCTGGAACGTATGGCTCTCGCCGGCATCGAGGAACACGTCGTCGAGCGAACCCTCTTGCGTGATCCAGACCCTGCCGTCCAGCACGCGCAGGGATCGTCCCTTCGCATCGCTGATGTTGAGCAGTGCGCCGTCGGTGAGGCTGAGGGGCGCGCGGTCGAGCTTGAATTGCATGATCCTTCTCCGGTTCTTGATCTTGCGTGCAGGTCGGATGTTGGTCCTCCCGTGTCCCGCCGGCAAACGATTTGATTTATCTTCTCGGTTTAGAAAAACTGATGTGTCTATGTGCTGGCACCCACCCCGTGAAGCTACCTCCCCTGAATGCCGTTCGCGTCTTCGAGAGTGCCGCGCGCCTGGGCAGCATGCGTCGCGCGGCGGAAGAACTGTTCGTGACGGCCGGCGCGGTGAGCCAGCAGATCCGCGTGCTGGAGGATCATTTCGGCGTGCAGTTGCTGGAGCGCAAGCCACGCGCGCTGCTTCTGACGGCCGCCGGTCAGGAATTCTATTCGGCGGCGGCGCGACACCTGCGCGGCATCGCCCAGGCCGCCGAGCAGATCCGACCCCACGACCGGCAGATCGCTCTCACCGTCGCGCCGGATTTCGCGTCGCGCTGGCTGATGCCGCGGCTGTCGTCCTTCGCGGCGCTCAATCCGCGCGTCGAGGTGAGGATCGAGGCGACCTTCGCGATGGCGGATTTCGACAGCGATCCGTTCGACCTGGGCATCCGCAGCGTCTTCAACACGCCGGTCGATCTCAATGCCGAGCTGCTGTTGCGGCAGAAGGTCCGCCCCTACTGCAGCCCGAAGTACTACGCGACGCATCTCGCGCCGCGCGACGGCGCGGTCGACTGGCGGCGTGCGCGTCTCCTGCACGAAAGTCATCCGTACGACCTCTGGGCTCCCTGGTTCGCGATGCGCGGTCTCGGCGAGACCAATGCCGAAGTCGGCCTGTACTTCAGTCACGGCCTCCTGGCGATCCTGGCGGCCATCGACGGCGAGGGCGTCACGTTGCAGCCGGCCGAGTACGTGACCCGCGAGATCAGTTCAGGCACCCTGGTCACCGCCGATGACGAGTTGTTCGAAAGCGGGCTCAGCTACTATCTCGTGTGGCCGAAACGCCCGCTCAAGATGGCTGCAGAAAAATTCAAGGATTGGATACTCGAGATCGCTTCGATCGCACGGACGGAGGCCCTCGTGAGCCCGGCACAGAGCCCGTCGCGATGACGCGGTTCGATGCCGATCCCTCGTCCGGAGGTCCGCCCGAATCGTCGCTGACCTCGGCGCGGGGGACCATCGCCCGCCACCCGGGCGTGTTCATCGTGGCGATCGCGCTCGCCAGCCTCTCGATCGCCCTGGCCTCCGCCCTCCTGCTGGCGGGTCAGGGCGCCCGATATCAGTTGGCGCGAACGATCGGCGCGTTGCAGCTGTCCGTATTCCTGCAGCCGCAGGTCAGTCGTGCGGACGCCGAGGGTCTTCGCGGCCGCATCGAGGGGACGCCGGCGGTGGTGGGCGCGCGACTGAGACCACGCGAGGACGCGATGGCGGCGCTGGTCGACAGCGGCTTTTCATCGCTGCCGACGAAGGGGAACCCGCTGCCGGACGTGTGGCTCGTCACGCTCGGGCCGACTGGTGCCGACGCGCCGACACTCGCGGCGCGCATCGTGAACACGCGGCTGGCACTCGCGGCGCTTCCCGGAGTCGACTCGGTGCGCGTCGACAGCCGATGGGTAGACCTGCTCGACCGCGCGTCGTCATGGCTCGAACGCGGCATGACGGTCGCTTCCTGGATCGTGTCCGCGCTGGCCCTGACGAGCCTGCTCGGCCTCTTCTTCCTGACCGGTCGCGCCCTGGCCGCTGGCGGCAAGCTGGGAGACGATCGAATGCAAGCGCTCGCGACCATCGGCATGGTCTCGGGCCTGGCGTCGTTGGTGCTGGCGGGCGGATGGCTCTGGCTGGCGACTGCGCTGTCGCCGGATCTGATTGTCTTGTGGCGACCGATCCTCGACTCGATCGGTCGAGAGGGTCACGTGTTCCTGGTCGCCATGGGACTGTCGGTCATCCTCGTGGCGGCGCTCGGACATGGACTGGGCGGATCGCGGCGATAGTATTTGTGCATGGAGATGTACTTCAACCGCTGGCGCGAACTATTGTCGCGCGACCCGGTCTGAGGTTAGCACTCCTCGATTGAGAGTGCTAAGATCGCTCGCGAAAGGAACTCTCTCATGGCTGATTTGGCGTTGTCGAAGGATTGGGGTTTTGGTCGTCCAGGCGTGCCCGGTGCGGGCGCGATGATGATGGCCGTCTCGAATCCGGGTGCCCTGGGCACCATCGATTCGTACATTCAGGCGGTCAATCGCCTGCCGCTGCTCTCCGCCGAGGAAGAGCGGGACTACGCCGTCCGGTTTCGCGATGACGAGGATCTCGAGGCGGCGCGTCGTCTGGTGCTTTCCCACCTCCGCCTCGTGGTGTCGATCGCTCGCGGCTACTTGGGCTACGGGCTGGCGCACAGCGACCTCATCCAGGAAGGCAACGTCGGCCTGATGAAGGCGGTCAAGCGTTTCGATCCCGAGCGCGGCGTCCGGCTGGTGTCGTTCGCCATGCACTGGATCAAGGCCGAGATGCACGAGTACATCCTCAAGAACTGGCGGCTGGTGAAGGTCGCGACGACGAAGGCGCAGCGCAAGCTGTTCTTCAATCTGCGTTCGCACAAGACCGGCCTGCAGACCTTCACGCCGGCGGAAGTCGACGCGCTCGCCAAGGAACTGAACGTCAAGCGCGAGGAAGTGATCGAGATGGAGACGCGCCTGTCGGGCGGCGACATCGCGCTCGAAGGCCAGATCGACGACGGCGAGGAGGATTTCGCGCCGATCGCCTACCTCAAGGACGAGAACAACGAGCCGACGCAAGTGCTCGAGATGAAGCGGCGCGATCGCATGCAGACCGACGGCATCGCGGCGGCGCTGGAGAAGCTCGACACGCGCAGTCGTCGCATCGTCGAGGCGCGCTGGCTGGCCGAGGACGTCGATGGCAAGGTCGGGAGCGCGACGCTGCACGACCTGGCCGGCGAGTTCGGCGTGTCGGCCGAACGGATCCGTCAGATCGAGGTGGCCGCGATGAAGAAGATGAAGACCGCGCTGGCCGCTTACCAGTAAGCCTGCTGCGTCCAACAGAGAAGAGCCCCTGCAAAGGGGCTTTTTTCATGGCAGCCGGTGCTCGCCGGCGAACAGCTGACGCGCTTCTTCGCGGTCTCGGATGCCGTGCATCGACGCGCCGTCGACCAGGACCTCCGCAGCGCGCGGCCGGGTGTTGTAGTTCGACGCCATCGTCATGCCGTACGCGCCCGCCGACAGGCAGACGACGAGGTCTCCCTCGTCCAGCGCCAGCGCGCGGTCGTGCGCGAGCCAGTCGCCGGACTCGCAGACCGGCCCCACGATGTCCCAGGTCCGCATCGGGGCCGTCGCGGTTTCCTTCACCGGCACCATCGCATGCCAGGCGTCGTACAGCGCGGGCCGCAGCAGGTCGTTCATCGCGGCGTCGACCACCGCGAAGTTCTTCGACGCACCGGGCTTGAGCACCAGCGTGCGCATCAGCAATGCACCGGCATTGCCGACCAGCGAGCGGCCCGGCTCGAACAGCAGCCTGATCGGCTTGCCGCCATGCCGCTCGTCGCGCCAGCGGTCGACGCGGTCGAACACGCGGCGCAGATAGTCGCCCACGTCGATCGTGCCGCGTGCCGCGTCGTCGCCGTAGTCGATGCCGACGCCGCCCCCCAGGTCCAGGTGCGCGATCGCGATACCCCGGGCCTCGAGCGCGTCGACGAGTTCGATCAGCTTGTCGAGCGCGTCGAGCAGCGGGTCCTGGTCGAGCAACTGCGATCCGATGTGGCAGTCCACGCCGACGATTCGCAGGCCTTCCAGAGCGGCGACCTCGGTGTAGACCTCGACGGCGTCGGCATACGCGATGCCGAACTTGCTCTCCTTGAGCCCGGTCGCGATGTACGGATGCGTGCGCGCGTCGACGTCCGGGTTGATGCGCAGCGAGACCGGCGCGGTCGTGTTCATGGCGACCGCAACCTCGGCGAGCTGGTGCGCCTCGGACCGCGATTCGACATTGAAGCAGCCGATGCGCGCCGCGAGGGCCTGGCGCATTTCGTGGCGAGTCTTGCCGACCCCCGAGAAGATGATCTTGTCCGCGCTGCCGCCGGCGGCCAGGACCCGCTCGAGTTCGCCGCCCGACACGATGTCGAATCCCGCGCCGGCGCGGGCGAACAGGTCGAGGATAGCCAGGTTGGAGTTGGCCTTCATCGCGTAGCAGATCATCGCGCCGCCGCGCGGCTCGCGGCCGCGCGCCGCGTCTGCGTAGCGGCCGTATGCGGCCAGCAGGGCGGACTTCGAATAGAGGTAGGTCGGTGTTCCGAAGCGCTCCGCGATCGACGCGACCGGGACCTGTTCGATGCACAACCCGCCGTCGCGATACGCAAACTGCGGCGGGAGGGTCATCGGCGCTTGTCGGGGTTGTCTTTGTCGGGCAGGTAGAGCGGGCCGCGCTGGCCGCAGGCCGCCAGCCCCGAGGCCAGCGTCGTCAGGAGCACCGCTACAATCAACGCCCTTGCGATGGGCTTGACGGCGTGATGGCGCATCGGGTTCCCGGGTTCAAAAAAGGCGTCGGAGTCTAGCATGAGCAGTCATTCCCAAGAGCCCGGTTTCGCGGTCCGGGCCGAGAGCATCCTCTCTGGCGTCGAGCGCGCGATCGACGGCGTCGCCGACGACCTCGACATCGACGTGCTGCGCACCGGCAACGTGATCACGCTGGGCTTCGAGAACGGCCATCGCATCGTCGTCAACAGCCAGGAGGCTGCGCAGGAGATCTGGCTGGCCGCGCGCTCCGGCGGCTTCCACTATCGGTTCGACGACGCTACGCAGGCCTGGATCGACACACGCTCCGGCGAAGACCTGCGCGTCGTGCTCGCGCGCCTGATCGAGCTCGAGGTCGGCGTCTCGCCGGCCCTCGCCCTCTGACGCGCAGCGTCAGGTCCCGAACGCTCGATCGCGCGGATCCTCGTACTTCGGCGGTGCCGGCTTGGCCGGTTCCGGTGGCCGCGGCGGCTCCTGAGGATCCGGCGCGGATCCATCGGGCGCGATTTTCGGCGACCCGTCCTCGTTCGGCACCGGATCGTCCATGCCGAGCGATCTCACGCCCTGGCCCGGCTGGTTCTCGACGTAGTAGACCTCGCCACCGACGTTGACGACGCCGGGCGGCATCACGCGTTCCTTCTCGGGCACGCCCTTCAACGTCTTCGACATGTAGCCGAGCCAGATCGGCAGCGCGAGGCCGCCGCCGGTCTCGCGGTCGCCGAGCGATTTGGGCTGGTCGAAGCCGATCCACGCGATGCCGACCATGTTGTCGTTGCTGTAGCCGGCGAACCAGGCGTCGTGCGAATCGTTGGTCGTGCCGGTCTTCCCGGCCAGATCGTTGCGCTTGAGGACCGCGGTGATGCGTGCGGCCGTGCCGCTGCGCGCGACCGTGCGCAGCAGGCTGTCGGTGACGTAGGCATTGCGCACGTCGATGACCCGGTTGGCCTCGTTGCCCGCGACGAGCTTGTCCACGCGCGCAAGATCGTGGCCGCCGCTGTCGACGATGCGGTCGATGAAGTAAGGATTGACCCGGTAGCCGCCGTTCGCGAAGACCGAGTACGCGCCGACCATCTGCCACGCCGTCACCGATCCCGCGCCGAGCGCCATCGGCAGGTAGGCCGGATGCTTGGCCGGGTCGAAGCCGAAGCGCGGCAGCGTGTTCTGTACGTAGCGCGGCGTGATGGCCTGCAGGAGGCGGATCGACACCATGTTCTTCGACCTCGCGAGTGCCTGGCGCAGTGCCATCGGCCCGTCGAACTTGCCGTCGTAGTTCTTCGGGTCCCACGCCTGGCTGCCGGTCACCGCCGCGTCGACATGCACGGGCGCATCGTTGACGATCGTCGCCGGCGTGAAGCCGCGCTCGAGTGCCGCCGAGTAGATGAAGGGTTTGAAGCTGGAGCCCGGCTGACGCCAAGCCTGCGTGACGTGGTTGAACTTGTTGCGGTTGTAGTCGAAGCCGCCGACCAGCGCGCGGACCGCGCCGTCGCGCACGTTCGCCGAGATGAACGCGGCCTGCACGGTCGGCAGCTGGATGATCTCCCACGCGCCCTTGGCGTTCTTCATCACGCGGATGATCGCGCCGCTCCGGATGCGCCGCGCCTGCGTCGCCTTGTCGGTGAGGGCCGATGCCGCGAACTTGAGGCCGTCGCCGGTGATCGTGATGGTCTCGTCGGTGCGCAGCGCGCGGACCGACTTCGGACCGGCCTCGACGACCACGGCGGACAGGATGTCGTCGCTGTCGGGATGCTCGGCCAGGTCGTCCTCGATCAGGTCGGCCAGCGT
>Ga0123336_10001226_pt1 | contig 23939 bp, 27 predicted proteins | sample SSSSmetaG_FD_96466 | JGI IMG/M metagenome (GOLD analysis project Ga0123336, IMG submission 96466) | Glacier valley bacterial and archeal communities from Borup Fiord, Nunavut, Canada, to study Microbial Dark Matter (Phase II) - ​SSSS metaG | ecosystem: Environmental > Aquatic > Freshwater > Ice... | reverse complement strand
ACTATTACCACTCCTTTTGACATGCGTGTTCAGAACGATTTGGATAGGTTACATCTGGTAATTGACGTGGTTGACCGCCTTGCTAATTTAGGTGCAAAGGGTTCTTACCTAAAACAAAAAATGCAGGATAAATTAATTGAGCATAAGCATTTTATTGACATTCACGGTAAAGATATGCCGGAGATTCTTAACTGGAAATGGAGCGTAACTAAACATGAATTAAAAAGGACTTAGAGCGAACGCTAAACCTATGATAGCAGACGACAAAGGCACGCCGTCTTTAGCATGAATATGGGGTAGATGGTCACTTTATCAGTACTGCGCGTCCTTACCATGCATAATGATCATACCGCTCTATTTTCTTCTGAAGGGAAACAAATTTATTTGTATTAATATCCGGACTGGTTTCAATTTTTTTTTCGAAATATTGATCTTTAAAATACGGTTGAGCCAATCTGTAGTTTTGACAGCTTGCGGTACAATTAAAACTTTCCTGCTGAATAACCTACCTATGGTCTTAATAACCATGACACAATAACAATCGGAAAGTCTTCCTTCAGATTTTGCATAACGAAAGAAGGGGCTATCCGGCATGGCGTTTTTATATAACTTTGTATTTTAGATACATGATTCGCACATGATATGATGTGTGAATAATGTAACTTATTTCCCAAATCATGTAATGGTTGGAACTATCATAATAATCACCTTTGTTTGATCTTGTGGTTAGATCTGAACGTGATGAAAAAAATAAAAAAATTAGTAGTTTTTGATCTTGATGGCACTTTGGCAGAAAGTAAAGTAGCTATTGACCCCGAAATAGCGGAACTATTAAACAGGTTGCTTCAAATTGCAAAAGTGTCGATCATCTCCGGTGGTGATTGGCCTCAGTTTCAAAAGCAGGTTTTGTCAAAGCTCAAAATAAAAGAATATTTAAAAAATCTGGTAATCCTGCCTACCTGCGGTGCTAAGTGTTACCAATACCGGTCAGGTTGGAAAAAGTCGTACGCTGAAAATTTTACAAAAGAAGAAGCAAAAACTATCGTTAACCGACTTCAGCAAGCGGTGAGCGAATCAGGGTTAATAGTTGAAAAGACTTGGGGCAGGCAAATCGAAGACCGGGGAAGCCAGATCACTTTTTCGGCGCTGGGGCAGCAGGCGCCACTGAATGATAAAAGTAAATTCGATCCGGACTTTGCCAAACGCAGAAAAATAAAATCCATACTCGATAAAACACTTTTTGATTTTTCAGTAGAAATTGGCGGCGCAACTTCTATTGATGTTACTAAACGCGGGATTGATAAAGCTTATGGTATTAACAAACTTCATCAAATACTTGATATTAAAATCAGAAAAACCTTATTTATTGGTGATGCTCTGTTTGAAGGTGGCAACGACCATCCGGCAACTACAACCGGTGTGGCTTGTATCGAAGTAAAAAACCCAATTGAAACCAAAAGAGTTATACAAACCATCATTGCTTGTTTAAATATGGATTACAAAAAAAAGCATGAATCCATTTAAGTTAAATCGCTTGGGTACGATAATGAAATCTCAACCTGGTAATCCTCTGGAAGAAGAAGGGGTATGTAATCCGGCGGTAGTCCGCGGCCCTGACGGCAACTTATATTTATTTCCACGATTAGTTGCGAAGGGCAACTACTCAAGAATTGGTATTGCAAGGGTAATTTTTAACGAATCAGGTGACCCATCTGGGGTAGAGCGTTTGGGTATTGCCCTAGAACCTGAAGAGCCCTATGAAAAAAGGCCCGATGGTGGTGGCGGTTGTGAAGATGCGCGGATTACTTACGTGGAACCTTTACAATTCTTTCAGATGACTTATACCGCCTATGGTCCTGACGGCCCCCGGATTGCTATTGCACAGTCTAAAGATTTATTCAACTGGGAACGACTGGGGCTTGTCAGTTTTTCGCCATATAAACATATCAATTTCAATGGAGTTTACGACAAGGATGCCAGCCTTTTTCCAATCAATATCCCAAGTCCCCATGGGCACCCTTCCATTGCCATGTTGCATAGGCCGCTTTTCCCGGGCACAAGCCCAGAGGAGATTGTTAAACTAGATAAAAAGCATCATGTTGATCTCGATCATGAAAGTATCTGGATATCCTATTGCCACTTAAAACACGAAACTGACTCTAACTACCGTCATGCTATCTTCACCTCACATCGCAGGCTGGCTAGACCGGAACAGCCATGGGAACAATTGAAAATCGGTGCAGGTGCTCCCCCCGTACTTACCAAACATGGCTGGATGATGGTTTATCACGGGGTGCATGAGTTGCAAGGATCAACAAAATATAAGCCTTATTTATGTTATTCAGCAGGTGTAATGATTTTGTCAGAAACGGAACCTAATAAAATTTGCTACCGTTCTACAGAGGCGGTTTTAAAACCAGAACTAGCTGAAGAAAGAATAGGTACTATTGCTAATGTGGTTTTTCCTACTGGTATAGACTGCCGAAATGACTTAGGTCAACCTAGTCGTTATGATGTATATTACGGTATGGCAGATGATTGTATTGGTGTCGCTAAAATGGAAATACCCGAGTTATTACCAGGTGTTCACTCCTGAATAGCTTTTAGTCCAAGTGGCTTAGATTACTGCATAGATGATAGTACTGGTGTTCTTTGGCCTGGCAGACTTATTTATTTTTTTGGTTTAGGATCAGCGCTTTCTTATTTTTAGAAAAGAACAGAAAGTATTTTCTCATGAATCGTCACTTTTTTATGAATCTGGGGGAACTGGCTTTTCCGTGGTAATCTCCATTATTTTTATCTCGGTTTTTTCTTTTACTATGTCTTGCCTGATGAGGCCGAACAAGCTCATATAAGCATTAGCGACATAAACTAGGGCGAACCCGGCAATCAGGTACCCGGTCCAGTCATCCATTAATAGTTTATAGCGCGTTAGTATTAAGAATGCAATGGTTACGTAGTGGCTAAAGCAGTATTCGCAGGTGAACAAATAAAAAAACTTCCTTATCAATAAAGTCTTTCCTTCCTTACTTCGTTTAACGCAATATTCCCTGAGCTCACGGAACACTTCCTCATGGGTCACTGTCCAGGCAACACAGGCTATTGGAACAGCCAGTAATAAAAGCCATGAAATCTGTGTAGAAATTATCATCGTGTTTTATCGGTAATGAATTATAAATAAACAGGGATGCTGAATTAAATAGAAATAGCGCCGTACTTTGAGTAAAGTAATTTCGGTTTAGTTTCCCGAAACCGTTACCAGCATATTTTGGTCATCTTTTTTCCCGTAGGAACCCAGCCTGCTGTCAGTGTATTTAGAATTCCGAAGGTAATATCCTGGTCTGTTTTGTGAACATCTCTGCTCAACACGATCTCGATCTGGTCAATAACGGCTTTAAGACCTGACTCGTTTTTTGCATCATCTTCATCTTTTTTTTTTTGGTGAATCAGTCAACTGTTCCGGTAAGTGTTAAAATGCTATTCTATACCATAACGCCAAACTCTGCTGAATTTATTAGTGGTTCCGACCGGAGTGCGTTCTTATTATCCTTTTGTAAATCCCGGGTTTTTTTCATTAAAAATATCACATTAAGCCATCTGATATTACTAACCAGATGTTATGCAATTCCAGTTTATAATTATATTATGTATACTATTTAGGTGAGATGTAAAAAGTCGCAAGTATCTTGTTTTTGATGCCGTCTAAATCAGAAACAGTCGTTTTGAGAAATATTCCTTTACAAAGGCATGCTGCTGGTTCTCAGTCATTTTATCTGCTGATTTAATTTGAATTACGATATCAGCAAAATGATGATCCTTTCGCAAAAAATTATAAAGCTCAACTTTTGCTTCAGTTGGGCCGAAAAGTATAACATCGTTGTAATTACTGATAATCTCTCCCAGGGCTTTATAGTATTCAGCCTCTTCATGCTGCTCTTTGTTGTGCATCAGATTTTCACCTCTATGCAACGTTTTTTCCTTTTCCTGATGTGAGAATTTTGATTCAACTGTTGTTGTTTTAATCGGGTCGGTTGTAAATTCCATGATATGGGCCTCCTGATGGTCCATCCATATGCCCAAACTTTTTTCTATCATTATTATCGTTCTTATAAATTTAAGTATTTTTTGGCCAGTAAAACGCCTTTAAAAGACAAACCAGTGGAGGCAATCTCCACTGGTTTGCTTTTAAAAATAGAACTTTTAATATTCAACAACCAGCTCATTATCAACAGTCCAAACTCCAGGTGCATTCCAGGCAATTTGCTCTGCTTCATCTTTCGCATAAAAGGAATTGACGGTACCTTTTAGGGTAACATTGTTTCCTTGAACGTCAACCAGGATACCCTGGTCATCAATCGATGAATTACGTTCCAATGCACATTCTATATCTGCCTTTTCGATGGCATCATGTGTATCAGATTTGATTCTAATATTATTGATCACGCCCATTACACCTGAAAGGTTTTTGATAGCTTTTTTGGCGGCCTCTCTCTGGTAGTTCCACCCAAGCTCTCCTTCCAAAGTCACCCAGCCATTCTCTACCTTAACCCTTATCTTATCTTCCGGCACTTCCCAGTTCCATTTCCAAGCTTTTAATACATCATTAGCAACTTCAGTATCCGTTTTCTTGCCGAAATCGTTATATCTTATCTCAATATCTTCAGCCACAGCTTTCACACCGGAAACATTCTTAGCCGCCACTTCGGCTTCTAGCTTTTTAGAATAGCTATCAACCGTACCAGTAAGTGTAATTACCCCATCTTTTGCGGTTACGCCAATTTCTGCTGCATTCAACAAAGGCTCCCATTTAATGGCATCCTGAACATCTTTCTGCAAATCCTGATTTGTTTTCATTTTGATTTTATGTTTAAAGTTTTTGATTAATAAATTATTGAAAGCAAATTTACCAGTCATCAAAATCTTTTCCCAGATTTCATAACGGGTAATCCGGTAGCCGGATACTTTTATTCCGTTGTCTCTCCGTCAAATTTTTCCGGGAAATCTTCGGCTTCCGTTTTAGTGGCCCTTACGATTCCATCCTTATGATTTGGAGGTCCGTAAATCGTGTACATTTTCAACTCGCCAGCTTCGGCTGTGTTTATTACGTTATGTTTCGCCCCCGCAGGCACAACTATTGCGTCGCCATTATTGACATTATACACATTACCATTAATCGTACATTTCCCATTCCCGCTTTCAAAGCGAAAAAACTGGTCATTGGCGTTATGTATTTCTTCGCCGATTTCTTCCCCAGGCTTAAGCGTCATCAATACGACCTGTATGTGTGCGCTTGTGTAAAGTACTTGTCGAAAATTGACATTCTCCATAACATCTTTTTCGATATTCGAGTGAAATCCTTTAACAGGATTTATTATTAGATTTACACTGTCTTTCATTTTAGTTAAATTTGAGTTGAAGCATTATTTTGTCTGTAAAAGCATTAGTTTAGCTTTGCTTGATATAATCCATCTCAATGATTTTCTTTCTTTCATGATATTCATCGGGACCTATTTCACCGGCTGCAAAACGTTGCTGCAAAACATCAAGCGGGCTTTTGCTCCTATTGCGCTGCCCGGGGATATCGTATGGGATAGCGAATATCCAAACCAATAGAACGATCCAAAGGAACCACCAGATAAGGTCCATACCCCAGAAATAGTTATAATAAAACATGATGTCAATTATTAGAATGAAAAATTATTACAGTACAAAATTGCCTGCTTTTAGGATGGGAAGTATTATATAATTCTTTTTATTAATTACATGATTCACACTTTCCATGCAATAAAAACCAGCCAGATTTGCTATGCAAAAAACTGGTTAATGGTTTGACTTTTACACCACTATGACGATAATAACCATTACATGCTATGCAATCGATCTTTTCTTTTTTACAATTACTTATGCAGCTTTTTTTAATGCATTTTTGAATCATTTCCCTGGGTCATCAGTGTGATTTCTCCTAAGCCCATGCCAGGTTCATCGGCCATTCCAACATGTTCACCCTCAATAGTTCTTTCCCTTAATAAATATTCCATTTGAAATGGCAATGGGTATAAAGCTATATCGTTTAATAACCAGGGTATTTTGCAACTCTTAAATTTTTTTACATTTTTCACAGCTATTTTGTAAGGAACCAGTTACTTATTAATGCGTGAATAATGTAACCTAATAACAGAGTTGTGTAATAGGTGAACTGAATCAAATGACCATTTTTATCATATGGTGACCACAAGTTTATTTATAGTTACTACATTTAAGAATGAGTCTGGATTTTCAATTCATCCGTAGTCCGCCAATATTTCTGGATAAATTCATGTTTGTCATGTTAATTTGTTGCGGCTTATCATCATCAGCCCAAAGGCAGCTTTCTTTTAATTCTTTTAATGAAATTTTTAGTTATGCCGATGGACATAGCGGTGTCTTCAAGAATGCAAACCAAGAGGCAATCCTTGCGAAATATCAAACCCTAGCTGCAAAACTTTCTATTTGGAATTTAAAAAGTGACGCTAATTTTTCAGCTACAGATAATACCAAACTGGCAACGACCTTTATTCCTGCGGAGATTTTTGGGGGCCAGGCGGGTACTTTTAAAAAAGTAATCTTCGGTCAGCAATTCGTCACTAACCTCAATATTACCCCTCAAATAGACATTTTAAATTTATATGCTATAGCAAAAATAAGACTCTCAAAAGTTAATGAAGGACTTACCCGGTACAATAATCTCATTACAAAAAAAAATCTTTACGAAAACCTGGCCGGGACTTACTTTAATATCCTTTCTTATAAATGGGAAATAGCAATTACTGAAAATAGTTTACTGAATGCGGATACACTAACAGAAATCATGCAGAATAAACTTAGTGAAGGGGTAGCCCGTTCGCAAGATGTAAATGATGCATTGGCTAATAAGTTGGCAACTAAAGACAAACTTCAGCAGTTACAAATTCAATTGGATGTGCAATACACTACTTTAAAATTACTTTGCGATATTGATATTGATACCCGGATCAATATCGATGGTACAAAATATCCTGAGCAACAATTTGATTCTCTATTAAACGCTAATGGAAATCTGGAAGAGCAGCAGCAGGATTTGCAAAAGCAATATCAGCAAGCTGACTTGAATGCTAGTAAAAAATGGTTATCACCTACAGTTACCTTATTCAGTAGTTTTGCTTTTCAACAAAACACATCCAACCGTTTATTTGATAATAGCCAGTGGTTCGCAAGTAATTACGTTGGTATTCGTATTACGCTCCCTTTAGTGCCAGATGTGACCAAATGGGTCGCGGTTAAAAACGCACGTATCAATGTTATAATTGCTGATGACAATCTGCAACATGCCAGGCTTCAAAACAGGGTGAATAATATTCAGCTTCAACTGGATTATCAAAAGGCATTTAGCAGTTATCGTTTAGCCTTGCAAATCGAAGCTTTAAAAAAAGACTCCTATCGCAAAAATCTGAACATCTATAAAGAAGGAATATTATCTGCAACAGATTTACTCAACTCTTTAAACGAATGGCTGAATAACAGCCTTAACACCGCTTCGCAGTTTGCTGCCTGTGCATATGCTAAAGCCAAAATTAATATTAACAATTCGGTTAAGTGACCAAAAATCTCAGACAAAACATAGTTTAAAACGTACAATGAAAAAGCATCATGTACTTAATATTATTGCTTTCAGCTTATTCATCGGCTCTTGCAATAAAGCTATTAAGGAAACTAAACCAACAAGGCGGGATCTTATAGAGATAGTCTTTGCCTCAGGGGTCCTGGAAGCAGATGATGAAAATAAACTGACCGCTCAAACTGATGGTTTCTTAATCAAAATGAATTTTAACGAAGGTGATACCGTTTATCCCGGTGAATTGCTTGCTATAATTGATAACAGCCAAAGCTTAGCTAACGCAAGAAGCGCACAGTCACTAAGCAAAATAGCACAAAGCAACACACTACCCAATGCACCTTCATTATTACAGGCAGGGGCGAATATATCATCTGCTAAGGCAAAATATAACTTAGATCAGCTACAATCTGACCGTTATAAAAGACTGTATGCAAGCAAGAGCGTTTCTGAATTGGAGTATGAAAATACCATTTTGACCGCGACAACTTCGATGGCCACACTGAATGCATTGCAGGAACAATACAATAACTTAAGAATAATTGCGCAACAGCAGGCAGTATCTCAACGATCAATGGCAGTTGTTAACACAATTATTAAAGACCAAAATAGGGTCAGGGCTATTATCAGCGGAAAAGTGTATGAAAAACAAAAGCAGCTGGGAGATTATGTACGCAAGGGGGATGTGATTGCCATAATTGCAAACCCCAAACTCATCTATGCGAAACTAAGCGTTGACGAAACCAATATGGCGAAACTAAAAACGGGTGAAAAAGTGATAGTCAAGTTAAATACGGATAAAGACAAAACCTATAAAGCTGTTTTACATGAAATTTTACCATCGTTTGATACGGGGACAAAGTCATTTTTGATCAAAGCCTTTTTTACGGACAGCCTTGATTTTCGTATTACCGGGACGCAATTGGAAGCAAATATAATTACCATCGAAAAGAAAAACGCCTTGGTTATCCCTCGTAATTATTTAGTGTACGGAAACAAGGTGACTCTGAAAAGTAAAAAAATCATCCATGTTAAAACCGGTATTGTTTCCACTGATTGGGTAGAAATACTGGGTGGAATTGATGAGAAAGACATATTGATCCTTGATGATAACCAACAATAATTCGATGAGCGCGAAATACAACCATCATATCGATTCTGAAATATCATTCACCTATATCGTGAATCAAAAGAAATTGACCCTTGTAGCTGCACTTGGTGTAACTATTGGTATCGCCGTTTATATTTTTATGAGTTCGATGACCGCTGGTTTTTCCAGATCTACAGACGCGTCCATCTTCAAAACCACGCCCCATATCCGAATTTATAAGGACGATGAAATCAGCCGGTCATTAATTACAAATGATCCCAATGATAAAAAGTTGGCTTTGATCATTAACCCTAAAGTGATACCCCAAAGCGACAGGATCGTTAACCCAGATGAAATTGTTATGTTATTAAAACAGCAGCAAAACGTTACCGTTGTTAGTCCGCAAGTAACTGTCAATGTGTTTTATAACAACGGACAATCATTGATTACAGGTATCGCTTCAGGCGTGAATATTGAGGATGCAGATAAAATGTTCAATATCCAATCAACAATGGTTGAAGGAAATATGAGCGATCTGAATAATGTTCCGAACGGAATTTTACTTGGCGCAGGTATTGCCGCCAAAATGAGCGTAAAACCTGGGGATCATATCACTCTTACCTCTTCCAGGAATGTGGTTAAGGTAATGAAAGTTACTGGCTTGTTTCAAACCAAGAACTCCGGTATTGATAAGACAAAATCTTATGTAAATATCAGTGCTGCGCAACAACTGCTGAACGAAGGCCCGGCCTACGTTAGTGATATAAATTTAGATGTGACTAATTTTAATAACGCTCCTTTATATGCCTCCAAATTCTCGGCCCTTACCGGTTATAAAGCGGAAGACTGGCAATCGGCAAATCAAACGCTGGTAGCCGGTTCTGCCATGCGGGAGATAGTCATTACCGGTATATCTTTTTCTATTTTACTGGTGGCCGGATTTGGGATCTATAACATTTTGAATATGACGATCAGTCAAAAAATCAATGATATTGCAATTTTGAAAGCCATGGGCTTCCAGGGGAAGGATGTGATCAGGATTTTTGTACTACAGGCATTTATTATTGGGCTTATCGGGCTTTGTGCCGGCTGCATGTTATCCTGGCTTTTTGTTTGGGAATTATCTAAAACTTATGTAGGCGGAGATATTGGCTATTTTCCTATTAGGTTCGAACCTGCAGTTTATGTTAAAAGCATCCTGCTTGGCGTAACAATTACACTATTAGCTGGGTTTATTCCGGCAATAAATGCAGCCAATGTTGATCCTGTAACAATTTTTAGAAAATAAGATGGTAGCAGAACCCGTATTAATTGCTGAAAAAATAGGAAAGTACTTCTATGATCCGGTGAAATTCAAAGTATTGAATGACATATCGATCACCGTTAACCGGGGTGAGTTTGTAACGCTGATAGGGAAATCGGGGTGTGGTAAATCGACCTTGCTTTATATTCTTTCAACGATGGATACGAGTTATGAGGGTAAGCTAAGTATTGAAAGCAACATAATCACTGGTCAAAATAAGGATGATCTGGCCGTCTTGCGAAATGGAAAAATAGGGTTTGTTTTTCAATTTCACTATTTGCTGCCTGAATTCAGTTGTCTAAAAAATGTAATGATACCTGCTTTAAAGCTTGGTAAACTGTCCAGGGAAGAAATAGAGTCAAGAGCCTATGAAAAGCTTACCATATTAGGCTTAAAAGATCAGGCTCTAAAATTATCATCTAAACTATCCGGCGGACAGCAGCAGCGGGTTGCTATAGCGCGAGCCCTGATTAATGATCCTCTGATCATCATGGGTGATGAACCTACCGGTAATCTTGATTCAAAAAATTCTGAGATTGTGTTTGATACCTTTCAACAACTTTCACATGAGCTTAAGCAAAGTATTATTGTAGTAACCCACGATAATGATTTTGCTAAAAAATCTGACCGGGTTATTGAAATGCTTGATGGGGCCATTATCAAAAAATGAAAATTACCCATAAGCAAAAAAACATCCTGCTTATTGCAGTAGGAACACAGTCTATAAGTTTCCTATTGCTTAAAACTTCGTTTTTTGTTTCCCCGTATTCATAGTTGTATTGATTATAGCACTGTTATTTTTTTATTTCACTAAAAAAAGAGACGTTGTTTATGGCACTTACATCAAGTTCAGGCATAATTACTTCTAGTTTTAAAATGAAGGTGATCAGCCCAAGGCCTTCACAGCCATTTGTAAGAATTATTGAAACAACGCGTCAGCAAAACTTTTCGAGTGAACATTTAATTTTTAACATCGTTTTTTCTGGCTTCCTTGTCTTATTGATGTATCAATTAACGACAATTCTACACGAATCAGATTAGGAATACCGGCCTTAAGTAACAAACGTCAAATTCGTCTTTTAATGACTTTTACCGAAAATAAATTACTGAACACATGTGAATTATGTAAGTAATTTCGGGTATTATGTAATAGGGATAACTCTTATTGTCAGCACCTTTGGTTTCTTTAAATACAAGCAAATGAGTTACGAAATTTTAAGAACAGAAAAAGGCTTGAATATACTTCACATTACAGCTTCAAATTTAAACACAATTAATGGGTGGCGGATTGAATTCGACGATGGTAAAGAAGCTATGTTATATCAGCATAGTGGCGAATGGCGGCAACACAATGAAAATTGGCTAGATGAAATCACATTGATGGCGGTAGGTAATTGTATTGACACTAGCTTAGTGAGAAGAAGCCCGGTGCACAGACAGCTTCTTCCCTTAGATTTGACCATGAAAAAAAACTAAAAAAAAGTTGGCATATACGCTGCTTGTAATTACAATCAACGAGATGCATTACCCTACGGTTTTTTATCCTTGCGTCATATTTTACGTGTTTGCAATTATCACTTTAGGGTTACTCTGCTCACTCATAATTGGGGCACTATCCATTTCGCCGGGATCACTTATTGTATATGAAAGTGCAATGACCTATTTCTTTACCAAATTTGGTGCGCCGATTCATGCAGCCTTAATTATTACATTTCTCTATCGCTTTTTAACTTTTTGGCTTTCCATGCCTATAGGATTATTGGTTTACAGAAGATTGCAACAGTGCGATAAGAAGCTGCTGAGTTAAAAATCAGATAATCGGGTGTTCACATTACCAATACTGCAGCACCATGTATTTTCCCCCTCCTTACCGCAGCTATTGCTTCATTTGCTTCCTGAAACGGAAATAACCGCGTCTCTGTCTTTAGCTCGATTTCAGATGCCAGTTTAAAAAACTCCTCTCCATCCTGACGGGTGAGATTAGCGACCGAGCGTACAATTCGCTCTCCCCAAAGTATTTGATACGGAAAGGAGGGAATATCACTCATATGTATGCCGCCGCAAACTACACTCCCTCCTCTATCAATATCCTTTAGTGCTTTAGGCAACAGTTGCCCAACAGCAGCAAAAATAATTGCAGCATCCAGCGTCGTAGGAGATGGTACAATGGAATCGCCGGCCCATACTGCTCCCATCCGTGTCGCAAATTCCTGCCCGGCTGTATCACCCTCACGTGTGAAAGCATATATTTCTTTACCTTGGTATGACGCAATTTGAATTAAAATATGAGCAGCCGCGCCAAACCCGTAAAAACCAAGTTGTTTGGCATGAGGCCCGATCATTTTATATGACCGATAGCCGATCAGGCCTGCACAAAGCAGTGGTGCAGCCGAAGGAATGCCATATTGCGCCGACAAGTGAAAACAGTATTTTTGGAATGCCACGGTGTATTCGGCATACCCTCCATTCATAGTGTAACCCGTAAACAGCGCATTTTCACAAAGATTTTCCTGGTCTCTTAAGCAATATTTACAATACCCGCAGGTATAACCCACCCATGGAACACCAACTAAATCTCCCACTTTGAAATGTGTAACCTCGCTGCCTGTTTTTGCAATTGTTCCAATGATCTCATGGCCAAGGATAAGCGGGAGTTTAGGATCGGGCAGTTCACTATCTATAATATGCAAATCGGTGCGGCAAACTCCGCAGGCAATTACTTTGATAAGCACCTGGTCTGCTATGGGAACTGGCAGCGGTAGTATTCTACTGACTAACGACTGGCCGGGGATTTCCATAACCATAGCTTTCATCGTAAGGGGTATAACTTGCTGAAGGTCGCTTGCTGAAAGAGAATTTTTCATTGCTATCGCAGAATCTTTTATACAAACTGCCACATATCAGGCCTTTGAATTCTGTAATTCAAGTAATTAGTTCCATAATTCACACTTGGAATATTGTATTTTATGTAACCTGTAGATAAGTTTCGTTTTTAGCTTTACGAAATACGGAAGGCGTTGTCCCGGTAATTTTTTTAAATTGATTACACAAGTGAGCAACACTACTGTAATTTAATTTATAAGATATTTCAGTAAGCGATAACTTGTCATAAACAAGTAATTCTTTAACGCGTTCGATTTTATGACTGATCAAATAGTGTTCAACATTTATCCCCTCCACTTCGGAAAATAAGTTGGCCATATACGTATATTCATAATTCAGTTTATTACTTAAATAAGTCGAAAAATTTATTTTTAAAGGCTCTCCTTCATAATCTATCAATTCGACTATCACCTTTTTGATTTTGTCGATGAGCAGGCCTTTCCTGTCATCCAAAACCACAAGGCCATATTTTAGCAAAGCTGATCTAAATTCATTTAATTGTGCACTAGTAAGCGTTCCTGCAATTTCAACTTCGCCTAGTTTTACGACAGCACTATCCGACATTATTTTTTTCAATTGTTCTTTAACAACCATTTTGCAGCGAATGCAGAACATGTTTTTGATGTAAATCTTCATGTGATACCAGGAATTAAATTAGGTTGGCCCTTAATTTCGACGGTCTGCTGATAGATAAAAGAATATTGAACAACTTCCCTATCCAGCTTCATTTCATAGTTCCCCTTTTGAAAATCGTTTAAAAGTATTTTAACAATATTGCTTTCTTTGCTGTCCAGCAAAAAACGTTTGCGTGAAGCATTTGCACTGCCAATCAGTTTTCTGATGGCCTGGCTTTTAAATGGATGTGGGAATTTAAATCTTAATGTTTTCATTGCTGAGTTAGATAGCACATGGCAATATCATTTGCTGCTTATCAAATCTAACCCATCCAGACTTTGGTAAAAGTGATAGCGATCACTAAATCAAATGTTTAAAACCCGCTTTTAGAAAAAACAATACAGCTCTTCTGTGGTTAAATGCCATAAATTTGCGGGATTTTAGTCCTCAAATCGAAGCTAATTCTATTTCTTTTACTGATTATGTAAACTGTCTGCCTTTTTCTTTGCCTGTGTTTTGAAATAGCCCCTCACTAAAAAATTGTGTTTCAAAGCTTCAACGACCTGGTTAAAACCAGTTGTGCCTTTTTGAATATTGTATATGCTCGTGTTTAATCTTTGGGTAATCAAAGAATCGCTTAACAAAGCATGCAACGGCCCTTTGCCGTATCCCAGGTCACGGTTTACATTGGTGGCGATGTTATTAAGCTGCATACTCATCTTATTGGCATTGTCACTTGCTGATCTGAATTTAACCAACGACATTTTTAAATTGGCTGAAAATGAAGTGTCGGTCAGCAATAAACCTGCAGCTCCTTTTCCCTGTTTTATTTTTATAACAAGTTGATTCAAACCATTTGTCATTTTATTAGCATTACTACTGGCATCATTTATATTTTTCAACGATGACTTTAAGCTTATACCGGTATTTTTATCGTTGAGTACATTAAATATTGCGCTAGTATCCAACCTCAGTACCGTGTTTTTTAAAGCTTCCGATAAAGTAGCCATATTATTGTTGGTTTTAGACAATGTTTGTAACATTGCATCCATGCTGGTGAGCTTTTGGGCAATCAGCAAATCCCCATTTGTTACCAGGGGACTATTCACTTTTACGGGCTGAATGTTGATCACTTTATTCCCCATCAATCCTTCGGTGCCTATTGCTGCCTCTGCGTTGGTATGAATATAAGATTTTACTTTACTGTCAATGAGCATAGTAACTTCTATTGTAGTATCATTAATAATTTCTATGCTTTTTACGGTGCCCGCCTGTATACCTGAGAACAATACATTGTTACCCTCCATCAATCCATTTAAATTATTAAAGCGTGCTTTAAGTTTAAAACTGCTGCCGAACATACCTGTATTGTTCCCGATCATGTAAAAAGAAAACATCATTACGATTAAACCGGCGAATACAAATACGCCTAATTTTATATTATTCTCAACCTGTTTTGCCATGATCTACTCTTCAAAGAATTGTTTTATTTTTTCGTCAGATGAATGATCCAACTCATCATAAGTACCGTTCGCGTAACATTTACCATCCAAAAGCAGGATCACCCTGTCAGCTATATTTTTAACACAGTTCATGTCGTGTGAAATTACAATTGACGAGGTGTGGTATTTCTTTTGCAGTTTAAGGATAAGGCTGTCGATCTCCCTCGAAGTCACCGGATCCAGGCCAGTTGTTGGTTCGTCATACAAAATGATCTCCGGTTTAAGTATCAGGGTCCGGGCAAGCGCAATCCGCTTAAGCATACCTCCTGATAGTTCTGAGGGCATCATGTCAACCGTATTTTTTAAGCCCACATTGTCAAGCGCTTCCAATACTATTTGGTTTACTTGCTTTTGAGTCAAATCAATCCAGTGCCTGCGCAAAGGGAATTCCAGGTTTTCCCGAACGGTCATAGAATCATAAAGCGCGTTTGCCTGAAACAGAAACCCTATTTTAGTTCTTACCCTTTCAAGCTCATCTGTACTTAAATCCGGCACGTTGTCACCGAAAACCAAGATCTTACCGCTATCGGGTTTTAACAAACCGATGATACATTTAATAAGTACTGATTTACCCGCGCCCGATTTTCCCATTACCACCACATTTTCTTCTTGTAGTACTGTCAGGTTAAAATCTTTCAAAACAATATTCTTCCCAAATTTTTTATATAGGTGTTCAATAACGATTACCGGTGCTCCTTTAATGATATTATTTTCAGGGGTAAGTTCATTTTTTACTGCTGTTGTCATACCGATTAATTTAAGCCTAATACGTTGGTGAACTGAACCGCTAGCAAATCGATGATAAAGATCAGTACTGAAGACAATACAACGGCTGAATTTGCTGAAATACCAACACCCTGGGTCCCTTTGCTGGAATTAAAACCTTTATAACAGCCGATGATGCCAACAGCGAAACCAAAGAAAAATGTTTTAGTTATCGCCGGTAAGATATCGCTGAAACTCAGGCTATGAAATACCTGGGTGAAAAAGAAATGTAAGCTGGTTACTGAACTGAGATTAACACCGATATAAGCACCAAATAAAGAAACAACGTCGCCTAAGATGGTCAGGATTGGCAGCATTAGGGTTGTCGAAATCACCCTGGTAGCCACCAGGTATTTGTAAGGATTAGTCCCGCTTACTTCCATCGCGTCAATCTGCTCGGTCACTTTCATAGAGCCGAGTTCCGCGCCGATGCTGCTGCCGATCTTACCGGCAAAAATTAAAGCAGTGATCACAGGGCCAATTTCCCGGACTATGGCTATGCCTACCATCACCGGCAGTTCTGACTGCACGCCATAACTCACCAGGGAGGGGCGTAATTGCATTGTCAACACCAAACCCATGATAAAGCCAGTGAGCCCGATCAAAGGAAATGATTTGTAACCGATAGTATAACATTGGACAAGTAGTGCCTTTATTTCGAACCTGGGCCTTAAACCATGTGAAAAAAAGTGGCCCGTAAATTTTGCCATACTACCCGTTTCGTCTAAAAAGTCTCGGATGTCTTTTATTAAAGCCATTTTGTCAATATTTAATATTTAACACTATATAAGCTACATGATTAGCGGTATACTTATTATTCTTTATTATAAACTCCAGTGCCGGAAATGATCATGTCGGCCAATTGCTCATCAAGATGATAAATATCCTTTCTGAAATTTAAACGGTTGTTCCGATCTATAAATGCAGTAAAATAGGCGATGAAAACCGGAACTTTGTTCTTTAAAGTCACAAAATGCTGTTTCCCTGACGCCATTGCACTGTCTATTTTTATTGGTGTCCATAGCTTATTATTACTTAAAAGGAAATTTGCGAGTTTAACAGGTGCTTCAATACGGATGCAACCATGACTAAATACCCTGGACGACTCTTTGAACAAGGATTTGGAGGGCGTATCATGTAAATAAATATTGTAGCTGTTTGGAAACAGGAATTTGACAAGCCCTAATGAATTATCTGGTCCCGGATTCTGCCTCACCATTGGTATATTATTATTTGATCCGGTTATTTCAAGATGATGTTTAACCAGATAATCCTTATCTTTTTTTATTGCAGGTAGTACCTCTGCAATTACAATTGATTTGGGGACATTCCAATATGGGCTAAATACAACATATTTAATCTGGCCATAGAATACAGTAGTAGGGTGAATCTTCTGGCCAACTACTACCTTACAACTCCACAACAGGCTATCGCCATTGTAAACGTGTAATTTAAATTCCGGGATATTCACAGCTATATAGGTTTTTGTTAAATTTACTGGCAACCACCTGCTTCTTTCCATATTTACCAGTATCTGCCTGATCCGCATTTTTAACGGAATATTCAACTCAGCCACAGTCGACTTATTAAGTAAGCCATCAATAAACAGTCCGTTACGGTCCTGGAATTGTTTAATGGATGTTGTTAGTTCTTTGTCGTAAACGCGGTTGGTTGTATCTCCCTTATAATCTTCCAGCTGGTATAAACGTTTTTTGACCGCGGTAATAACAGATACAGAATCTCCTGGAAGGGGACGTTTATTATTAAGTAAAATGGGCTGCCAGTTTTCTGCAGAATCCAATGTTTTGTACTTTCTTAAGTATGTTCTTAAGAGTTCATATTGCCTGTAAACTGGTTCATTAGCAATTAGTTGTGTTGCTGGTTTCTTCAAAAGACTATCCAGATATTGATTATAATCAATACTTTTCCTGGGTACATACCATCCTGATGCGGTACTTACAGAGGTATCCATACCTTCAAATGCAAGTTTGGAAAACTCAAAGTATTGGGATGTCAGCATCAGTTCAAGAAAGATGGATGGTGACGTTCTATTAGATTTAGTTTTAACTTCATCTATTAAGGAATCCAATGCTTTTTGGTAAGGAACCAGTTTGTAAATGCCATCAGTCTCCAGATTGGCCATCCGCATTGATAAATTGCCGGCTTGTTCAATGAGTTTATCTTTGCTAAACCATGCAAATGAGTAGTTCCGTTTGCGATAAAAAACTCTGATCTGTGCTTCATAAGCTTTGATATCAGGGTATTTACTATAAAAATCAATGACTTCGGTGCTGTCAAAAACTAGGCTTGATTGTTTATTAAAGTTCCCTTTTATCGTCTTATCCCAATCCTTGATCAAAGAATCAGACTGCGTTATTTTTTTCACTTCCTGCCCGCAACTGCTTATTAAAATACTGCAAAGCATAACCAGGATGTTAATTTTAAGAATTCCGTAAGTCATAGTCATAAAAAATTTTATTAATTATAACCGGGGTTTATTCAAAAACCTTGAGTTACCTAAACATAGTTTTCATAGCATTAAACAGCACATCTACATGATGGTCGCCTTTATAGATAAGAGTTGGTTGTTTATCCAGTTCTAACAGTCCGTAAACAGCTGTCTGCGCTGTCCTTACGGAGTATTCTACAGTAAATACAACATCATCAGGCACTTCAGCAAACTGGCCTATAAAGGCTAAATTTCCTGATATTTCCGGCACAACCTGCGGTCGGTCTCCCGGGGACCTTGTTAAAAACTGGCTGGTGATATAAGGCAGCATACAAGGGATACAATTTGATGTTTTTAGTAATTTATCTGAGACTTCGTCAAATTTAAGATGAGAAAATAACTCAGTCAGTATTTCAGCTCCTGTACAATCAGCCATTTTCTTTTTTACGAAATTACCCTCTTTGTCTTGAAACAGCCCGTATCCCCAAAAAACTGTTACGTTATCTGGTTGGCCGATAAAGTGGGGCTGATAAGCCAGGACAATTGACATGAGCCAATTGGAATCCTTTAAAGTTACCAGTCCTCCGGTTCCGGCTTTATTGCCTGAAAACTCTTCCATCAGGTCAAAAAATTCTGTGCCCTGGCAGGTTACTGTAAACGATTCCCATTTTGATTCGTCAACACGGCTATCAAAAACTGATGGATGCCCGAACTGGTCACTGTTTTTAGCAATAGCTTCCCATAATTTCCAGCTGCCGTCTCTTTTGTCAGTAATTAACCTGGGAGCGGAATCCATTAAACCCAAACTTGAATCAGCCGTCATGGATCCTATGGTTACCAGGACCAAATCGTTTAAACGAACTTTTACAGATTTCGATTTACCATCCTTAATTAACTGAATGGATTGAACGGTTTTCTTTTCTCCAGTTAACGAAAAATAAAGATCTGTTACTCTGGTGCCCAATTCAAATTGAACGCCTTGCTCTTTCAACCATTCAATCAAAGGCCGGGCCATCGAATCGAATTGGTTATAAGGTGTGCGGTCAACACCGGCCAACGTGTCGATACGTTTAAATTCGTGAATAAAACGGTGAATGTATCGTTTAAACTCTAAGGCGCTATGCCAAGGCTGAAACGCAAACATGGTATCCCACATGAACCAGAAGTTGGTTTTGAAAAAATTCGGCTCAAACCATTCGTTGATACGTTTGGCGCCGAAATGGCTTTCGCTTGCGGCCATCATTTCAACCAGATCAAGCCGATCCCTGATGCTGAATCCCATGGAGGAAACGTCCAATATTTGTCCGTCTTCAACTAGGCGGGCCTGAGAATGTGTCTTAATGTTCTTGTTAAATGCTTTAATTTCATCAAGAACCATTATGCCGGGATCGCCAAGCGATGGAATAAAGGAAAAAAGATCGTAAGTACACACATAGCTAAAATTCAGCATCCGTCCTCCACGCATAATATAGCCGTCTTTCGCTGATCCGGCACCATCAAGACTGCCCCCGGCTTTATCCATTTCTTCATAAATGGTGATATTGGAGGGATTAATACCCCCGTCTCTTATAAAGTATGCTGCACTGGCTAAAGAAGCGATCCCGCTACCTATAAGATGAACTTTGCGGTGCTGGACAGGATTGACGTTGTTTTCTGTAGTACTCATTTGTTTTTATTTAAAACATAAACGGGGAATAAAAAAATTATAGATGCTAACCTCAGCTTATCAGTATAGTCTTTTAACAGGTCATTATAAACCGACTATATACCAAGGACGTTTCATGCCATTTTTTCCGGCTTTTCCATTTGATAGAAAGGAATGAACGATACCATTCAGCATGACTTTATTAACTGAAGCTTTAACCCGAACATCCTGGTTGAAAATCCCTTTGCGCGTAATCAAGTGTTCAATTTTTACCTTTTCAATATCGTCAGGGCAATCAGTTTCAATATGGTTTGTAAGTACTTTAATGCCATCTTGACTGCTGGTTTTCATTGGGCTAAGTATTTATGAAGAGTAACCGAAAATCGGGTTATTCTGATTGGTCATCTTTTTATCTGGCTAAGTCATCGGTTATTATGCGCTTACGTTCCTGGTATTCATCGTTTGTAATTTGTCCGGAAGTAAAGCGCTTCTGTAGGATGTCGAGCGGACCGTCTTTCCTTTTGCGCTGCCCGGGTATATCATATGGTGTTACAAAGATCCAAAAGATCATAGCCATCCAAATGATCCACCAGATGATATCCATTCCCCAAAAAATGTTGTTATAGAACATGATTGATTTGTTTAACGTGAATTGATTATTACATTACAAAATTGGCGGCTTTCAGGTATTCAAGTGTTATTTAATTCTTTGTTTTAGTTACATCATTCACATATTTTGAGAAAAGCAGGAAACTTATGGTTTTACACAATTAACGGCGAAAAGAGTATGAAGGATTACATTAAGGCCATTTAACCATGGATATGGCAGGCTTATTTGAAACTGTTATCTTTTGAATTAAATTATATATTTTTGACGAAATGATTCCCGTTCTTTAACTGTAGGTTTTCGATATTTCGTAATACTGCCTTTTCATTTTCAACGATTTCAATTTTCTGACAGGCTTTATGCAGAGAGCCTATTGCGGTATCGAGATCATGAAATACGCCTAATACAATGGTAAAAGCTCTTATGTCTTCAGAGATGCATAGCAATACGTTTGGCGTCAAAGTAATGATCTCTACCTTCAAATAAGGTAAGATATATAGCTAGCTCTTTAAAGTTTTCCTTAATTCGTGGGTGGATTTATCAGAAAGAAAAACTGGTAAAAGTAATTTTTTAACTGCATCACTTTTTAATTGAATGAGCTGCGGTACCGTTTTTTGGCTTAGTTGTCTCAGTAATAATGCCAACAATTTTTCTTCCTCTCTTTTGAAGGCGTTTATCCCTTTTATATGTTTTTTTAAGGCCGATATATTTTGAAGGATTTCGTCAGATAGTAGTTTAAAATAGCGTTCAGGGGCTGTAATCTGTTTCTCCTTCAATGTTTTTTGAATTTGTTTCTGTTGTATCTGAAGCTTACAGATTGTACCTGATAACTGGTAAGTCTTTGTAATTTTCCGAGGGATTTTGAATGGATGAGAATCCTGTTTTGCAGTGATAAATAAATCCCAGAACTTATTTTGAGGTTTGGCAACTTCTGCAGCGAGCAATGCTTCAAAAGCATGGTCATACCTTCATGGGTTTCTACCAAATATGTGATATAATCGTTTGTTTTAGAGTATGATCGGTCTTGGCAAAAGGATTGTTATCACCCTTTTATAAATTCGATGATACTTTCATGATCCTCCAGTTATTCTTTCAGAAAGCCGGGACTGCCGTTTTTTCTTTCTCTTTGATCTGTTAAATGCGGATGCTGAAAAAGTTGAAATAAGGTGGCCGGAAAATAATGTCCAATCTTCCTGATGCGGTCGGCAAACGTTATCCATTAATTCGTCGAGCTATTCATATTAACTTTCAAAAAAGATATATCGTATGAAAATCAACACGCTCTATGTTCTAGTTCGCATGCCTAGTTTTTGTATATAAAACAAACTAATCTGCCAGTAATTTGACTAATTGGTTAATAATTGCTAATTCAAATTTTGTACTGCGGACGCACAGTTTGTTGATGCACTTTCGTCCAACCTTATTTCCAATATCTGGTAAAGTTGCAAGCATTTGGCATACCAAACAGAACTGAATTCTATAAATAAATTACATGATTCATACATGGAATGAATTATGCCCTTGGCGTGTTAAATGCCTTATGCTTATTCCAGAAATGTGTGAATGATGTAAGCTATTCCCATAGTTATATAATAAGTCTACTATAGCTATTGTTATATTTAGTCAGATTAGGATTATAATTTTAACAGGTCAGTTAACCATTTTTTTTAAGGACATTGATATTCAGATAAAATGAAAACAATATTATTTCCAACTGACTTTTCGGAAACTGCAAACCACGCAATCAGATATGGCTATGACTTAGCCAGGCAGATAAAATCGGATATTGTTTTATTCAACGCCGTCATAATTCCTGCGGAAGCACCGCAGGCCGGCCTGGTATCATGGCCCCTTGAAGAATCTGACACGTTAATGAAAGATAGCACCGAAGAATTGGTTAAACTGAAGTCTTTTATTGAAAAAAGTAGAAATAAAACAGGATTTCAACCGGCAATCAGTTATCTGAATCAAACAGGTATCCTGACGGATGTAGTCAATCAAATCATTTCCGATAAAAAAATCGATCTAGTTATCATCGGGACACATGGCAGTAGTGGGCTAACCACTTTGCTATTAGGAAACCATAGCAGAAGTATGATTGATATCGTTAACAGCCCCTTATTACTAATCCCGCCCGCTGTCAAACTATCTCCGGTAAAGAAAATAGCCTTTGCCACTGACTTTAAAAATCCGGAAGAAGATATTAAATCAATTGCTGTGTTATCGGAATTGGCAAGGCCACTCGATGCAGAAATATTACTAACACATATTTATGAAAATGAAGATAAGTCACCAGAATTTGAGCAATTGATTAAGCAATTTGTGCATGAACTTCCTTCAAAGGTTAACTTTTTAAAAATAAAATATAAGATGTATAAAAGTAATGGGGCGCAATCGGGTTTAGCGTGGCTTTGCGACAACCTTGACATAGATATTCTTGCGATGATGCATCGTTCCCATACGTTTATCGATAGTCTTTTCAGGGGAAGCCAAACTCAAAAAATTGCCGGGCAAATAACAATCCCGTTATTGGTTTTCCCGGAAAAATTATGATTTGCCACTTTTTTATCTCCATAAACTGCTATCTATTTCCTTTACCAATCATTAAACGCAATGGAAACGGATCAGTTTAAAACCTCTTGGCAATTTAGTAAGTATACGGGCCTTCAAAATGCTGGTTACAGGTAAGGACGGATTGCAGGATTATGAAGCGGAAAAAATTTGAAAGAATACGGTTCAAATACCCTTAAAGCTGATTCTAATTATTCTGCTATTCTCAGGACCTGGATGTGTTGACTAAAAGAATTGTTGAGGGTCGCCGCATATCTACCAATACCATGAAATATATTTTATGGCCACCAGCGCCAATTTTGGTAATATATTCAGTATAGATGGAGCATCTTTGTTTTTACCATTATTGCCCAAACAGATTCTTTTAACAGACCTGCTAACCGATTTCCCCGAAATGGCTAATTCTACAGATAGGTTGATAATATCAATATACAATCGCCGCAACATTGGGATATGCTTTTTATGTGCCTACCAGGCTGTATTTTTTTAAAAGCTTACCGGGAAAGTTTTTATCAGCTGTCGCGGCTTTTATTCTGGTAGTGGCATTAATTTTGCCTCTGACGCCTTTGTCCCAGCAATTTGGATTCGATAAAATACCGTTAAGGCTTTATAGCTGGATGTTATTGGTAGTTATCGGTTATGTTATCGACGGTGAAAATGCTAAAAAGTGGATTTATCATAAAATCAGCAAAGTGAATTAAAGTGATTCACTTGTTTCTCACCTTTATAAATTTGCACCATAATAGAAAAGGAAGACAATTTCTGATCTGCTTATTCCATGGTAAAGTAAGAGAGAACCCGATACTTAAGGGCGTATTTCCCGGAAAGAAGAGCTGATATATTATTCGAGGTCATGAATGGTTCGTGAAACTGTAGTTT
>Ga0123336_10001225_pt1 | contig 23948 bp, 20 predicted proteins | sample SSSSmetaG_FD_96466 | JGI IMG/M metagenome (GOLD analysis project Ga0123336, IMG submission 96466) | Glacier valley bacterial and archeal communities from Borup Fiord, Nunavut, Canada, to study Microbial Dark Matter (Phase II) - ​SSSS metaG | ecosystem: Environmental > Aquatic > Freshwater > Ice... | reverse complement strand
TGTTGCAACGTCTTCTCCATAGATGTTTCCTGTTGAACCATCTAATGAAATATAGTCGCCTTCTGTGTAAACCGTGCCACCAAGTTCAAATCTTTTTTCTTCTTCATTAATTTTAATTTCTCCGCATCCTGATATACAGCATGTTCCCATACCACGCGCAACTACTGCTGCATGAGATGTCATACCGCCGCGTACTGTTAAGATACCTTTAGCTGCTGCCATTCCTTCAATATCTTCAGGAGATGTTTCAAGGCGAACTAGAATAACTCTTTCACCTGCTGCTGCTGCATTTTTTGCATCTATTGCTGTGAAGTATACTTTACCTGCTGCCGCGCCTGGTGATGCTGGAAGTGCACTACCAATTACTTTAGCTTCTTTAAGTGCTTTTGGATCAAACATTGGGTGAAGTAATTGATCAAGTTGTTTTGGATCAACGCGAAGAACTGCTTCTTCTTCTGTAATTTTACCTTCTGCAACTAAATCAACTGCTATTTTAAGAGCTGCTGCAGCAGTTCTTTTACCATTACGTGTTTGTAAGAAATAAAGTTTTGTATCTTCAACTGTGAATTCCATGTCCTGCATATCAAGGTAATGATTTTCAAGCTTAGTATAGATACGTTCAAATTCTTTGTAAACTTCTGGCATATCATCAGCAAGCTGTGAAATTGGGTTTGGTGTACGAATACCTGCAACAACGTCTTCACCTTGTGCATTAATTAAGTATTCACCATAGATTTTATTCTCACCAGTAGCTGGGTTTCTTGTAAAGGCAACGCCTGTTCCTGATGTATCTCCCATGTTACCAAATACCATGCTTTGAATATTTACAGCTGTACCCCAAGAAGCTGGATAGTCGTGCATTCTTCTGTAAACAATCGCACGTGGATTCATCCATGAACGGAAAACAGCCTTAATAGATTCCATTAATTGAAACTCTGGATCTTGTGGGAAGTCTTCTCCTTTTTCTTGTTTGTAAAGTGCTTTATATCTTACGATCATTTCTTTTAGGTCTTCAGCAGTAAGATCTGTATCTAAAGCAACTCCTTTTTCTTCTTTTAAAGCATCTATAATTTTTTCAAAACAATGTTTTGGTATGTCCATAACTACGTCTGAGAACATTTGAATAAAACGACGGTATGAGTCATAAGCAAATCTTTTATTGCCAGTTCTCTTTGCAAGACCTTCTACTGCAGCGTCTGTAAGACCTAAGTTTAATACAGTGTCCATCATACCTGGCATAGATACTCTAGCTCCTGAACGTACTGAAACAAGTAATGGATTTTCTGTATCACCAAATTTTTTGCCTGATATAGCTTCTAGCTCAGCTAAACTTGCTTTAATTTGATCTTCCATATCGTCAGAAAGTTTTTTACCATTATCATAGTAACCTGTACAAGCTTCTGTTGTTACAACAAATCCTTCTGGAATTGGTAAACCTAGTTGTGTCATGTCACAAAGGTTTGCACCTTTACCACCGAGTAAATTTTTGTCTTTTGCATCTCCATCTTTAAACATATAAACCCATTTTTGGCTCATGTTTTTCCTCCTAATTTTTCTTTGATTACTTTGAAATAGTATTAAATTCTTAGTCTTTGCTGGCGACGAATACTAAATGAATTTGGCTACTATCTCCATTTCTCATATATTATACCACAAAATAACAAATTGAATAGACTGTTTTACAATTTTAAAGCGATGTTATTTTTCTTTATTTTCAAAAGCTCCTAAAATTCCATTTTACTTTGGATATAGGCTACTAAATCCGAAATAGCTATGCGTTCTTGAGCCATGGTGTCTCTATCTCTAACAGTCACCATTTTGTCTTCTAATGAGTCGAAATCAAAAGTGATACAGAAAGGTGTTCCAATCTCATCTTGACGTCTATAACGCTTTCCTATAGAACCGCTCTCATCATACTCTACATTAAAATGTTTTGCGAGCATTTGATAAACTTGGGTTGCATCTTCTGATAATTTTTTTGATAATGGGAATATCGCTGCTTTAACAGGTGCAAGTGCTGGATGAAATCTAAAGACAGTTCTTGTATCGCCATCAGCTAATGTTTCTTCATCATAAGCTTCGCACAAGAAGGCTAATGTTACCCTGTCTGCACCTAACGATGGCTCTATGCAGTAAGGAATATACTTTTCGTTTGTTACTGGGTTAAAGTAGCTCATATCTTCACCTGAGTGAATCTGATGCTGTTTAAGGTCGTAGTCCGTACGACTTGCAATACCCCATAGTTCGCCCCATCCAAATGGGAATAAGAATTCAATATCGGAAGTTGCATTGCTATAATGTGAAAGTTCTTCCGCGGAATGGTCCCTTATTCTCATATTGTCTTGTTTAACACCAAGATTTAAGAGCCAGTCTTTGCAATAATTTTTCCAGTAATCAAACCATTCAAGATCTGTTCCTGGGGTACAGAAAAATTCTAACTCCATTTGTTCAAATTCTCTTGTTCTAAAAATAAAGTTACCAGGCGTTATTTCATTTCTAAAAGACTTACCAATTTGTCCTATTCCAAATGGCACTTTCTTGCGGCTTGTACGTTGTACATTTTTAAAGTTTACAAAAATGCCTTGAGCCGTTTCTGGACGCATATAAACAACATTCTTAGAATCCTCTGTTACCCCTTGGAATGTTTTAAACATTAGATTAAATTGGCGAATATCTGTGAAATTATTTTTTCCACAAGTTGGACATGCTATTTTGTTATCTAGGATAAAGACTTGCATTTGTTCATTGCTCCACCCATCAACAACTGCTGGTTCTCCTTTTTCAGCTAGAAAATCTTCTATAATCTTATCTGCTCTAAAGCGCTCTTTACATTCTTTACAGTCCATAAGCGGATCACTAAAGCCTCCAACATGCCCTGATGCTACCCATACTTTAGGATTCATAAGTATCGCACAGTCAACCCCTACATTATAGGGACTTTCTTGAATAAACTTCTTCCACCATGCTTTTTTGACATTGTTTTTAAACTCTACGCCGAGTGGGCCATAGTCCCAAGTGTTTGCAAGTCCTCCATAAATTTCTGATCCTGGGTATACAAAGCCTCTTGATTTAGAAACTGCTACTATTTGCTGCATGTTTTTTTCTTGCATAACCTTGCCTCCTTATTATTTTTGAGTAAAATAAAAAACCCTCCATCCCTAGCAAGGGACGAAAGGTATCTTCCGCGGTTCCACCCTAATTGAATGCACTTCGGCATTCCTCTTTCAAAAAACATTACTCCAAAGTGCCTTTCATAAAAAAAGTAGTCATTGGCTCACACGCTCCCAATTTCGCTTAAACTCTCTCTTTTTATTACTTCTCTCTATCATCGTAATTTTATTATTGCCTACGCCTATAATTTAACAAAAACCCATACTGCTGTCAAGTATGCCCTGTATTTTCTTTTACTACTATTTGATAATAATTTTCAAATTTTCTCCGCCTTCTTCTTTTTTGGTGATTTGAAGCTTCGGTTCTATTTTATACAGTCCCTCTAGCAGTTCATCTTTGTTTTGTATTTTATAAAGAATGATACTAGATACATCCTTCTCATTCGGTAGATATTCAGGTTGGAGGTTGTTCTTATCCCCATAGTCTTTTATTGCAGCTATTATCTTTTCTTTTTCACTTGTGGTAATTTCCCATTCTTCAAGGGGTTCTTCACTCGCCTGCACTTTGCTATCTTTCACGCTTTCACTTGTTGCGCTGTCTTCCGCTGCTCTTTTAAGCATAGGTGCCTCTGCTTCTTGCACCTTGTTAGCTTCTATATCATCAGAAAGTATGGCTGACTCCATAACTTCCGAGCGTGCCACGCCTTTCATATCTGCTTTACTCCTATCTAAAGGTGCGCTTCCTTTGCCACCATTATGCGAAGCATCTATTAACACAACTACAATGAGCATAGCTGCCGCTATACTTGCTATAGACTTCATCCATGTTTTAAACGGAATTACCTTTTTTTCTTGCTTTATCTCTTTATAAATCTTAGCCATAATGTCTTTGTGTAATGAGGCCGGCATGTCAACTTCTTTCAAAGCCGAAATATTTTCTAACATATATTGGAGATGAACTAATGCTTCACTGCAAGATGGACAATCTTTTAAATGTCTCTCAACATCATTTTGTTCCTGCTCTGTCAACTTATTATCTATATAGTCTGATAGCTTTGATGTACATTCATAACATTTCATAGTTTACCCTCCTTGTTACCTTTTTTGACGAAAAAAGATTTATAAGGTTCCTTATTTTGTTCCAGAATTTTTTTTAAAGCCCCTCTTGCACGTGATATCCTAGATTTGACTGTTCCTAATGAAATATTTAAGATCTCGGCTATTTCATCATAAGAATAGTCATTAATATCTCTTAATATAATAATCATCCTATACGCTTCTTTTAACTCAGCGATAGCCTGTTTAAGCACTTCTTGTAGTTCTTTATGCTCTACTATTTCTTCTGTATTTTCTTTTTCAGAAGGTTTATCCATAACCCATTCCGAGTCGTCCTCTACGCGGGTTTGAAATAAGGATATCTCTCGTTTGTTTTTTGTCTTGCGCAGTTTATCTAAACATTGATTTGTTGTAATTCTATAAATCCATGTCTTTAATTTGGATTCACCTTTAAAGTTATGCAATTGTCTCCATATCTTAATACATACTTCTTGCGTAGCATCATAGGCCTCTTGCTCCTGAGATAACATTCTTAAGCATATCGTATAGATGCCTTTTTCATGTGCGCTTATAATCGTCTCAAATGCATTTATATCTCCAAGCTTTGCCCTGTTTACGAGCTGAATTTCTGCAGCGTCATCCATATTTAAATTACCCCCTTATTGCAGCTATTTTTTCTTTCACAAAATATAACTTATAAATCATTTGTTAACTATGTATTGATATTTAGTTCGTAGTATGATACTATATTATTTGTCTTGATTTTCTAGCTATTTAGTTTTCTTGTGCACTATGCCGCTGTGGCGGAATGGCAGACGCACCTGACTCAAAATCAGGCGTAGCAGTACGTGCCGGTTCGAGTCCGGCCAGCGGCATTATTTAAAAACTATCACTTCTAGCGAGGTGGTAGTTTTTTTTGCATAAAATAGAAACCCTCAGTATTCATGACTGAAAGTCTCTATTTTCTTTTAACATTTCTTAAATAATAGTCCACGGGATTATCTAAACGTTTCATTTCATTATATAAATCATAGGCTTTTTTTAAGACCTGTCTTTCATCATTGAACTTTAAAAGATGGTACGCCTCATAGTATTTATAATAGCCTCCATCAATAAAGTATTCTTCCCTCTGTGGTTTACAATAAAAGCTGTCTGTAGTCATTAAGTACCAGTGTACTGTTTTACTAACGTTATCTTCTCGCCCCTTAAAGGTGTACTCACTAGAATCAATATACTTTATAATATGAGCCTCTACCCCAGATTCCTCTTTAACTTCTCTGAGTGCTGTCATTTCGTTTGTTTCACCTAATTCTACCGTACCTTTAGGGAGTACCCATCCAACGTACTTTTGCTTATAATCTTTATATAATAAAAGCATTTTTCCCTTATGGATCACGACTCCTCCACAACTAACAGTTTTTATCATATGCTTCCCTCTTTATCTTAATAGGTCATATTAGAGCCTATTCATATTTCTATGGCTTAATTTCCTGATATACATTAACTATTTTATCAGTAACATCTACTGCTTTAACACCATTACCACTATTTTCTACTATCACTGCAAAAGCAATTTGATTTTTGTCTTCAACACTATATTTTGCAAACCCTATGAACCATGAATGGTCTTCGGATGTTTCATTTTGTGCGGTTCCTGTCTTGCCTCCTACTATGATGTTTTTTCTTTTAAGCGGAGTAGCCGTTCCCTCTTTGACAACTCCAATCATCATCTCTTGTAAGTCCGTTGTCATTTCTTCGTCTATCATAGCTTTTTCATATTGGGGTAAATATTTAACTTTTAGATTTCCTTTTTTATTCATAGAATAGTCTAAAAGATAAGGTTTCATCATAACGCCATCATTGGCTATACATGAAGCAATCATTGCCATATGAAGAGGTGTTGTAAGCGTTCTGCCTTGTCCAATATAAGTAGCTGCTTTTTCAAACGGTGACTCTGTTTCTTTAAGCTGAAACCTACTCTTTGCATAATCCATATCAAAATGCAGTGGCTGATTAAAACCTAATTTTTCAGCTGCATCTCTTAAGCTTTTAACAGATACCTTGCTACTTAATTTAACAAAATAAGTGTTGCATGATTTATAAAAAGCTTCTTTAAGACCAATATTACCATGTGCAGTTTCATTATAACACTGAATACTATAACCATCACCTATTATTTTTCCTGTGCAATCATGTTTAAAATCTAAACTTTGTCCTTTTTCTTGATTCATATAGGCTAGAGTTGTAATCACTTTGAAAATAGAGCCGGGAGGATAAAGCCCGTTCGTTACACGATTTAACAGCGGTGAATTTTTGGTATCCGCTGTTAGGGATTCCCAATCTTCATTAATACGATTGGGATCAAATCCAGGGCTTCCATACATTGCTTTTATTTTGCCTGTCGTAGGCTCAATAACAATAACCGCTCCTTTTTGACCTTTCATAGCCTTTTCAATAGCTGTTTGATACCTATCATCCAAAGTGAGCACAATATCTCTGCCTTGAAACTTTTGACCTGAAAAAGCATTCTTAAATAATGCCACAACATTATAATCTGGATAAAGTAGCTCTGTATTGGCTAATGCTTCTACCCCTGTCTTACCTCTTTCGGAATAGCCTACAACATGGGCATATAAACTTCCCTTTGGATAATTTCTTTTACCATTAACAGTTGTGGCTAAAAGTTTCATATTAGTATCATAAATATCTCCTCTTATGACCTCTTTCTCAAGATTATTAAGCCTTGTGTTATAAGGATTAACAGATATTTGTTTTTGCTTAACGGCGGTAAAATAAACGAGATAAAGGATTAACAGTGCAAACATGCCTATAAAAATACTTGTTATGATATAAATTGTTTTTTTATTTTTATCCACGTTGTGCCCCCTCCTTTACTCCCTCCTTATTACTTTTATGTGAAAAATGAGTAATAAGACCAATCATTCCGATGCATACTACCATTGACGATCCACCAGCACTTAAAAAAGGAGAGGTAATACCTGTCAGCGGAATAAGCTTTAATACACCTCCAACAATAATGAAAATTTGCACTGTAAAGAGTGCTGCAATACCTATTACTATAAGTCTATAAAATTCATTTTCTTGCCTTAATGCAACGTTTATACACTGAAGAATAATACCTAAATAACAGAATAAGATAATAACCCCAATTAAAGTACCAAACTCCTCACACAGTGCTGCAAAAATATAATCTGTCTCAGCAAAAGGAATCTTATTTGGAACCCCTCTTGTGAGTCCACTTCCAAACCATCCCCAAGTTCCTATAGCAAACAGGCCTTGAACGACCTGATAACCAGTATCTGAGATATCTTTCCAAGGGTCAAGCCATGCTTCTACTCTCTCTCTAACATGTGAAAACATGAAATAGCCCATCACACCGCCGACGCTGCCTGCAACCATCCCAAGTGTAGGCAGCACAAAACTTTGAGTTGCCATAAAAAGCATAATGAGAAAAGTTAAGTAGTAAAGGAGGGCCGCGCCTAAGTCTCTTTGCAAAACAAGGCACCCTAGTGTAATGATGATCACAATAATGGAGAAAAGAATAATCTTATTTTTATAATGTTTATGATCAAAATCATAAAACAGTGCGGATAAAAAGAGAACTAGCGCAACTTTGCCTATTTCTGATGGTTGCAAACTCATACCTGCTATTTCAACCCAGTTAGTTGCTCCTAAAACCTTACTGCCAAAGAAAAAAGGTATTATCATTGTAACCACTAACACAAATAAATATAAATATTTATTTGCAGGCCTTATCAAGACTGAAAAAATGCTTGGGAATATTAGAGCTACAGCAATACCAATGACATAAGCTATAATTTGCTTTGAGGCTAACTTATGATCCAGCCTCTCTAGCATAATATACCCTATATCTATTAAAAAAAACATAAGGTTCCATAAGATAATTTCATTGTGCCTATGCCATATTCTAAGCAGCCACAAGGTAATAGTAATAAGTGCGAAAACAATAAGCCCATTTCTAACAATTGACATTCTAATAGCTAAGTCAGTTTGTTTGCCCGCAACAATGCTTATGCCTCCTAGGTGAAAGAATACCAAGCATATATAGAGAAACTTATTTTTTTCACTTGCTTTGCCGAGTTTATAATTTGTAAAGGGTTTCATAAAGCTAAAGGAAACGATGATATACAAAATGCCAAATCCTGCAAAAATATAGCGACTGAGTAAAATCATTAAGTTAAAATATGCCACTTGTTTTCACCTACTTTATTCGATTGACTTAAAAGAAACACCCTTTATGGATTTAATGCATGCAATATCCTCATTCAGGTAAGCTTCTAAAATATTTTGGGCTTCTTCTTGTGATTCCTGCGTGAAATTTAATCTTAATTGATGAATGTTTTTATAACTTAGTTCATCTAAATATTTAATGACAACTGGTTTTTCAGTCACTATTTGCATAACACAGGCTTCACAATCTGTTCGGATGCCCCACATAGCTTCTTTTCTATCCTTAAGTTCATAAATATTTTGATTATTTTTCATGCGTATACATTTATGATGTTGCTTAAGAAGACATTGCCTTGAAGTCATAACTGGCATATAGCCATAAACTATTTTTTCTAAATTTCCTTGTAATGACTGTAATTCTGTATGCGCCAATTCCATCGATACAGTGAGGCTAGCTGCCCCTAATGTGTGCCATAAGCCTATCGCTTCATTATTCATTATATTAAAGTTGTAGTCTAGATTCTTATTTTTAGGGCTGTCTTTTAATAGATTAAATTGACCATAGGTTCTTATTAAGTAGCCCTCTATAGCTGTCGTTTCCCAATAGTTTATATCCTTTTCAAATTTTATATAGGTCTCATCTTTCATAATATAAGGCAGAACAAGATAAAACTTCTTTTGCCACTTACGGCAGAGCTCATAAGCCTCTTCACTTAATTCATTATTGTATTGCCACTCCCAATAAATAGTTTCTATTTGCGGCGCCTTAACACATACTTCTAATTGTACGTATGTTGTAACATGTGCACGCCATGATTTTGCTTTATCGCCTTGCGGATTTTGAACCGGATGATACTCTATTTTTTCTTGGATAGGGTTTTCAATTATTTTTTCTTCCATTTTTTGAAGTACTATTCTTCTGATTTCATTAAGTTTGCTGATAGCGATATACCCTTTTTCATCCCAGTCCATTGTCACCAGGCCAGGCATGAAAGATGTATTACCAAACTTAGTTAATTGCGTTAGAGCCTTTTCCTTAGTAATAGGAGCGTTTGACGCTTCTTCTAATATTTCCCCACTATAATGAGTTGTTAACGCTTTATAGGTGGCCTCAACCCTTATAGGTTGTCCTACTCTAGAGATAATGTTTAAATCAAGAGGAATTTTTCTATTAGCTTTTACATAGGTGTTTTTTAATCTCTTAAGCAATTCATGATTTTTAGTTAAATAAACCTCACTGCCTACCTCAATGTATTTATCAAAATCTAACTGGATAGATATACCTTTTTCGTAATGTTTGGATATCCCAGCGCCAACACTTTCGCGTCCATTACGTATAATTTCTATCCCATCTCCAGGATGCAGTTCACTCTCTAATAAAATAGTGGCTCTATTTGTTTTAGGAAAAAAGTGCACGACGCTCCCCACTTTAACGCCAATATGTCTGGGACTTATCGTTGTAATCATTTCTTTATCAGGTGCTTCGAAGTAATATCCTTTGGAAAATCCACCTCTATTGAAAACACCTTTTAATTCTTCTATGTCTTCTAGATTAGGCTCATAAGCCCCATCATTTTCTATTAGATCAATAGCTTTCCTATAAGCTTTTACAACAGAAGCTACATACTCCGGCGATTTCATTCTGCCTTCAATTTTAAAAGAATGAATACCACACTGAATAAGTTTCGGCAAGTATTCTATACTGCAGATGTCTTTTAAACTAATTAATGAGCCTTCTTCGCTAAGCTTCTGACCGTTTTCCATTAAGCTATACTTCATTCTGCATGGCTGTGCACATCTGCCTCTGTTACCACTTCGTCCGCCTATTAAGCTGCTCATCAGGCATTGACCTGAATAACTGTAGCATAATGCGCCATGTATAAAAGTTTCTATCTCAATGTGACAAGTCTCTCTTATCACTCTAATTTCTTTTAAATTAAGTTCTCTCGCTAAAATAACTCTTTTGAATCCTAAATTTTCTAAAAAGAGCACATCTTCCAAGCTATGTGCTGACATTTGAGTGCTGGCATGTAATGCCATTTGCGGGAAATACTTTTTAACTAATGTAGCGGCTCCTAGGTCTTGACTAATAATCGCATCTATTCCTAAATGATTTAAATAAGTTAAGTAATCAAATAGTACACTTGTTTCTTGCTCTTTGATCAGTGTATTAACTGTTATATATACTTTTACCGCTCTAAGCTTTGCATACTTGACTATTGCCTCAAGTTCTTCGCTTGTAAAGTTATCGGCATATTGCCTCGCATTAAATAGCTTTCCGCCAATGAATATAGCATCGGCACCATTTTCAATTGCTGCATAAGCATTTTCAATTTTTCCTACAGGTGCTAACAATTCTACCGTTTTCAAAACCTTTCACCTTTTCCTTAATATAGTTAACAGGGGAAGTCTTTATCTCCCCCTGTTCGTATTATCATTCTTTTTATGGTAAACTTTCTCATCCACCATTTGATTTTTTGCATTTGTAATATCTATTGTCATTTCTCTTATTTTATCTTTTAAAGCTATGTTTTCAGCATTACACTTTTCAAGTTCCATTGTATAGGATTCTAACTCTTCTTGAACTTTAAGATATTCACTTGCAACATTCAGTGCTGTTAACATATATATTTTTGAAGTATTTAAGCTTGTTCTTACGTTAGCTTGCTGAATTGTATTTATTTTTTTATTAAGCAGTCCTGCCACTTTATGAATATGCTCTTGCGATTCTTCGCCCTGCAGTGAGTATATGTTTCCCCCAATGATAACCTGCACTTTGTTTTTCGACATTTAATAACACCCCATCATTATCATTATGCTATTCTTTCTTCTTTTTTTGTAATTATAGCATATCCACCCTTAAAATACTACTTGTTAATGTATTTAATAGCCGCTATGTTATTTCAAGACCAAACATCTCATACGTATAAGGTGTCAGCATTCTCCCTCTTGGCGTACGCTGTAGCAGTCCTTGTTTAATGAGGTAAGGTTCGTATACCTCTTCAAGCGTATCTTTCTCTTCACCAAGCGCAGCAGCTAATGTATCAAGTCCAACTGGCCCGCCTTTGAACTGCGTTGCAATAGCATGAACAATGCGGCGGTCAAGCTCATCAAGCCCATTTTTATCTATACTTAATAGGTTCAGTGCCTTCAAACAAATTTCTACATCTATAGGTTTTTTATATTTAATAAGGGCTATATCTCTAACCCTTTTTAAGAGTCTATTAGCGACTCTTGGCGTCCCTCTACTACATTTTGCAATTTCATTTGCAGCCTCCTCTGAAAGAGGTGTACTTAAGATCTTGGCTGTTCTTAAAATAATGGTACTGAGTTCCTCTACCGAATAATATTCTAATCTTTGGATAATCCCAAATCTATCACGCAGTGGTGAACTAATCATGCCAGCCCTTGTTGTCGCTCCTATTAAGGTGAATTTAGGAAGTGTTAACCTGATTGATTTTGCTGTTGGCCCTTTACCCACCACAATATCAATACAATAGTCTTCCATAGCCGAATACAAGACTTCTTCAACATGCTTACTCATTCTATGAATTTCATCAATAAATAGAATATCCCTAGGCTGTAAATTATTTAAAATAGCTGCAATATCTCCTGGCTTTTCAATAGCTGGGCCGGATGTTATTTTAAACTTGACATCCATTTCATGAGCTATAACCCCTGCAAGGGTTGTTTTACCAAGGCCTGGTGGTCCATAAAGCAACACATGATCTAAGGGTTCATCCCTTGTTTGTGCTGCTTTTATAAAGATTTCAATGTTTTCTTTGATAGCACTTTGGCCAATATACTCTTGAAGTGAAAGGGGTCTTATATTACTTTCGATTTCATTATCTTCTAGTTGCAAATCAGATGACATGATTCTTTTTGCCATGATACATTCCCCCTTCTATAAGCCTAGCAAACCTAAAGCTTTTCTAATAAGTTGCTCGCTGCTGTCCCCGTCAATAGCTATAGCATTAACTGCCCCTCTAGCATCTACTTGCGTATATCCGAGTGACACGAGTGCTTCTATCGCTTCATTTTTATCACTAGATGCCGCCGGGTAACTTCCTTGCACATTATCCATCGTTTGAGTGGAAAGTTTAGCGATACTATCTTTCAGTTCAAGGATAATCCTTTGAGCTGTCTTAGGTCCTACGCCGCTCACTTTACTTAGTGCTTTACTGTCTTCCGACAAAATAATGCTTATAATCTCTTGGCTTGTATAGGTATTTAAGATCTGCATACCGCCTTTAGGGCCTATCCCACTTACACTTGTTAATTTTTTAAATAATTCTTTTTCTTCTTTAGCCTTAAAGCCATATAAATCATGTCCATCTTCTTTGATATGTTCATAAATATATATTTTGATGGGTTCACCTTTTCCCATATCATCATAAAATTGATGAGCAGAGCAAAACACCTCATAACCTATGCCATAAGTTTCTAAAATAATTGCATTTTCCCCAACTTCTACTATCTTGCCATTTAAATACGTAATCATCGTCTACTCCTTGTATAATAACGTTTGTTCTTGAATTAAGAACGTCTGTTCTTATTGTATACTATCCTTATTCAAATGGCAAATAGCCCTGTTGTTCTGACAAGATACAATCTAGTGTGACATCGAAATCTTCTGTACTTACCTGATCAAATAGCTGAAAATCCATGCCTACCCCCACTTTATATAAACAAGCATACTTTTCGAGATACCTATCATAAAACCCGCCGCCATAACCTACCCTGCCACCTTGTATATCAAATGCTACGCCTGGTACGATGATGATATCTTTAGAGACTGGGATAGCCTCAGTATGTAATAGTGGGTTAGGTTCATAAATTTGCATTAATTTAAAAGTACTTGCTTCTAGCTCCTCTAAATTATCAACGTTATAAAAGTCCATTTTTCCTGTGCCCAGCTTGATTTTAGGATAAGCTATTTTTTTTCCCTGTGATTTTGCAATCTCATGTAAATATTTTGTTTGTACTTCATTTTTAAAAGCCGCATACAAATAAACAGTTGCGGCCTCCTTAAATACTTTTAAACCTATTACCTTGTTTGTAATATGCTTTGAAGCGCTCTCTATATAAGCACTATCTTGCAATTTTCTTTTATATTTCACACATTCTCTAATTTGGACTTTTGTCATCATTTGGCACACTTCTCAGAGGATGTAACTTACCATCAGGTGTTTGAATTTTGGTATGATCTAATTGATTTTTAAAATTGCCCCTAAATATTTTTAAGTATTCTTGTCTTAGGTTTGCTTGTTCTGCTTGTTCTTCTTTTGTAAGACCTATTGTTTTTTGTTTATGCACAAGTTCATTAATTTTTTTAATAAGTTGATCCATTTCCATATCTAATTCCTTTCTAATTGGCGATAAACCATGTGCCTAATTCTTCTCCTTGTAATATGGCGTTCAATATTTCAATATTTTCACCAGATGCTATGATGGTATCTGTGCCACATGCTTTTGCAATTTTTGCAGCTATAATCTTTGTTTCCATACCGCCTGTTCCTAGCCTTGAACCCGTTCCATTAGCTAAGGCTTCTATCTCTGGCGTAATATCTTCTACTTTTGGTATAAGTACTGCGTCACTATTTTGTTTAGGATTATCAGTATAGAGCCCATCTATATCAGTTAAAAGTATCAGTGTGTCTGCCTGAACTAACTGAGCAACGGTTGCTGATAAGGTATCATTATCTCCGAATCTATACCCTTCTATTTGCGTAGTAGAGATGCAGTCATTTTCATTAACAATAGGTATAACCCCTAGTTCTAATAAAGTATCAAATGTATTTTTAGCATTTGTTTTTTTAATATCATCCTCTATAACATCTTTGGTAAGTAGTATTTGTGCAATAACCTGATTATATTCTCCGAAGAACTTTTGATACATTTGCATCAGTATGGCTTGGCCTATAGCCGCTACGGCTTGCTTTAACGGTAAATCCTCTGGTCTTTTATTCCTGCCAATACGCTGCATGCCTACCCCAATAGCTCCTGAAGACACCAGTATGACTTCTTTTCCTGAATTATTAATATCTGTCAAGACGCGTGCCAACTTTTCCATCTTATCTAAATTAATTTTACCATTTTCGTGGCTTAATGAAGATGTCCCTATTTTAACAATAATTCTTTGAGCTGCTTTAATTTTATCTCTCATATGTGTATCCCCTTCAATACGATAATCTATACCTACTTACCTGCTGTCGGTATAGTTTTGGCTACCATTCTTTGAATCTCTCCTATTGGTTCTTGTAACTTCTCTAGCTTACGCATACTTATTTTTTTCGTAATGTTGAGTACTTGAATACCACTTGAATCTTTTTTTTGCTTTTCAGGAATCATTATAGCCGCGACCAAAGCTACTTTTCCATCTTCTCTTATAAGTCTCACATAATCTTCTTCACTCGCATAAACAATCCCTACGCATGCTGCCTGATTATAATAGGCTTTAACAAGTTTTTTTCTATTGGTTTTTGTTTCATAAGATAAAACAGGTATTTTAGCCACTTTCCCTGTAGCAAATCCAAATAAAATATGTCCACTATAGTCTGTTGTTGCATGAATAGCTATAATTTGCTCATTTTCTTCTAGTCCCAAAACATTAGGCAAATAAGCCCCATACAAGCTAGCTTTCGAATCCTCTATTTCATAGAGTTTTAACTTATACACATTACATTTATTACTATACAAGAGCAAGTCACTCTTATTGCTGCTCTCAAATTCTTGCACAATGCTATCGTCGTCTTTTATTTTTTGCTCTCCGCTGCTTCTCAAAGAAACAAGTGTAATCTTTTTGAGGTATTGATGATCTGTAAAAAATAATCTCACTTTATAATCTTCAATAAAGACTTCACTCGGCACAACATCTATTTCTGTATGTTTTAAGATCTCTGTAACTCTGTCATTACCATATTTCTTTTGCGTTTGTTTAAGTTCATCAATAATTACTTTTTTGATTTTATTGTCGTTCTCGATGATATCTTTAATTCTTGCAATATCTTTTTCTAATACTTCTAATTCTTTTAAGGTATCTAAAATATATTGTTTATTTAAATGCCTAAGTCTTATTTCAGCAACATATTCTGCCTGCATCTCACTCATATCAAAAGTAAGCATTAAGTTAGGAACAACTTGTTTTTCTTTTTCAGTATTTCTAACAATTTCAATCGCTTTATCAATATCTAAAAGAATACGCTTAAGTCCAAGGAGTAAATGATGCTTTTTCTCCATTTTTTCTATATTATAAGTATACTTGCGCACAATACATTTTTGCCTGAAGATGCACCAATTCGCTATAATTTCCTTAATACCCATCACTTTAGGTCTTCCATCAATAAGAATATTGAAATTGCAACTAAAACTATCTTGAATTGTCGTCATCTTAAAAAGCTTTCCCATCATTAAATCCGGATCAACATTACGTTTAAGATCAATCGTAAGCTTAAGCCCCGATAAACCAGTCTCATCTCTTACATCTGATATTTCTTTTATTTTACCATTCTTAACAAGTTCTTCTATTTTATCAATAATGGCTTCAACAGTAGTCGTATAAGGAATCTCAGTAATCTCAATACAGTTGTCTTTTTTAACATAAGTGTATTTTGAACGCACTTTAAAACTTCCTCTGCCAGTATTAAGAATTTCTTGCATTTCGCTGGCATCATATAATAATCTTCCCCCGGTTGGGAAGTCTGGTGCAATAATATAGGTTGTAATATCTGCTTTTTCATTTTTAAGGTGAGCTATCGTTGCATCACATATTTCTTTTAAGTTAAAGCTACAAATATTACTTGCCATTCCTACTGCTATTCCTTGATTAGGATTAACTAAAATATTAGGAAATGTAACAGGTAAGAGCACTGGTTCTTTCATTGTGCTATCATAATTATCAATAAATTCAACAGCATTTTCTTCAATGTCTCTAAAAACTTCAATGCAAATCTCGCTTAACTTAGCTTCCGTATATCTTGCCGCCGCATAGGCCATATCCCTTGAATAAACTTTTCCAAAGTTACCTTTTGAATCTACAAGTGGCAGATTGAGTGCTCCGTACCCCTTCGTTAGCCTTACCATTGTTTCATAAATCGCTGCATCACCATGAGGATTAAGTTTCATGGTTTGTCCAACAATATTAGCTGATTTTGTACGGTTTGCTTTTAAGAGATTCATTTTATACATCGTATAAAGTAATTTTCTATGTGAAGGCTTAAACCCATCAATTTCTGGCAAAGCTCTTGAGACAATGACGCTCATTGCATAAGGCATATAGTTGTGTTCAAGTGTTTCCGTGATATTTTGTCTTATCACATTATCATCCATGAGTCCCTTTTCCTTTCTATTATTTGGTTTAGCTCATATCTGCAAGGTCTAAATACCGATGTCCTTCCGTAGCTATAAACTGTTTTCTGCCACTTAAATTATCTCCAAGAAGTATATCAAACATTTCTTTGGTTGCCGCGTTATCTTCTGGTAAGACTTGTATCAGGCGTCTTGTTTCTGGGCACATGGTTGTTTGCCACATCATCTTAGGATCATTTTCTCCAAGACCTTTTGAACGTTGAAGCGTATATTTAGATTTGATGCCATCTAAAATTTTTGTTTTCTCATACTCTGAATATGCAAAATAGGTATTCTCTTTTACATTAATTTCGAATAAAGGTGTTTCTGCTATAAACACCTTACCTTCCTCGATAAGGGTTGGAGCAAGTGAATAAAGCATTGCAAGAATAAGCGTTCTTATCTGATAACCATCTACGTCAGCATCTGTACAAATAATGATCTTTTGCCATCTTAAATGATCTAGATTAAAAGTATGTAAATCTTTATTGTGTTTAGAAGTAATTTCTATACCACATCCTAATACTTTTAATAAATCAACAATAATATCACTCTTAAAGATTCTATCATAGTCTGATTTTAGACAATTAAGTATCTTTCCTCTTACTGGCATAATCCCTTGAAATGTTGCATCTCTGGCGAGTTTACAAGAACCAAGTGCTGAATCTCCTTCAACAATATATAATTCTCTTATGCCTACATCTTTTGACCTACAATCAACGAATTTCTTGATACGATTGGTTATATCAATAGAGCCGCTTAATTGCTTTCTGACATTAATTCTTGTACGTTCTGCTTTTTCTCTGCTACGTTTATTAACAAGGATCTGTTTAGCAATTTTTTCAGCTGCTTCTTTATTCTCAGTAAAATAAATAAATAAATATTCTTTGAGATAGTCTTGGATAGCCTCTTGAATAAATTTATTTGTAATAGACTTTTTAGTTTGATTCTCATAACTTGTTATTGTTGAAAAAGAATTTGAAAGAAGAATCAAGCTATCTTGTATATCCACAAAAGTAATTTTCTTTTCATCCTTATTATAAATGTTTTCATTCTTAAGATATTGATCAATCGCATAAATAAAAGCATTTTTGATAGCCTTGTCAGGTGAGCCACCATGTTCTAAATAGCTTGAATTGTGATAGTACTCTAATAAATTATTTTCGTTACAAAAACAAAACACAACTTGGAACTTAAGCTTGTATTCTGGTCTGTCTGGACTATCTTGCCCCTTTGTCGCTTGTTCGGCACATACGACCTCTGTAAAATTTTTCTCATCGGCCATTTCTTTCACATAACCTACTACGCCTTCTTCATACAAATAGGTTTTGAGCTCATTTTGCACTTCATTATTAAAAACAAACTTCAAACCTTTGTTAACGATAGCTTGTCTTTTTAATATATCTTCGAAATAAGCAGGATTGATATCCACTTCTGTAAAGACTTCATTATCAGGTTTCCAGTGTATCTTTGTGCCTGTCATTTTATCATCACATTTATATTTTCTAAGTCCACCTATGTTCTCGCCTTTTTCAAAGTGAAGTTCATAACAGTAACCATCACGTTTGACTTCTACATTCATAAACTGAGAGCTATACTGCGTTGCACATGTCCCAAGGCCATTAAGCCCCAGACTAAATTCATAGTTTTCCCCACCATTGTTGTTATACTTGCCTCCAGCATAGAGTTCACAAAATACAAGTTCCCAGTTATATCTCTCTTCTGCCTCGTTATAATCTAGTGGAATACCTCTTGCATAATCCTGAATAGTAATGGAATAATCTGACTGCAATGTAATGTCTATTGTACTGCCATATCCTTCTTTAGCTTCATCTATAGAATTGGCTAGAATTTCAAAAACGGAATGTTCGCATCCTTCTATACCATCTGACCCAAATATAACACCTGGGCGCAGTCTTACACGTTCTGAACCTTTTAGTGCGGAAATGCTCTGATTATCATATATCTTTTGTTTCATATTTTACCACCTATACACATTTTCTTATCCTCTTTACTGTAAAGAAATACTCCTATCTTGTCAAGATTTAAATTAATGTATGAATAAGTATGTACGTTGCGCTTATTTTACGCAAACAAAAAAGGCCAGATATTCAAGGGCCTTCTTTTAGAATTATTTGCTGCGTTCTTCATAAATTGAAATAACCTGTGGCTCATCATACGTGATACCAAAGGTATCTACTGTAATCGTTTTGATTTTTATTTCTTCCAAAGGAGTATTGTCACTCTTTACCTGAGTCATTCCTACCTCTTGTGCTATATTTATCCCTTCAATTACCTTTCCAAAGGCTGTATAGTGGCCATATAAGCTAGAATCATCTTGGAGTAAGATGAAAAATTGTGAGCCTTCAGTATTATATTTTTTGGATCTTGCCATACATACGGTGCCTTGTTCACATTTCAGCCTGTTTTTAAAACCGTTTTGTTTACACTCGCTTTTTATAAAATAGCCCGGAAACCCTGTTCCGTCGCCTATAGGGTCACCAGTTTGTAATAAATAGTTAGGGATTATCTTTGAAAAGGGCTTGTTATTATAAAACTTTTTATTTACAAGATCTATAAAATTATTGACTGTATTGGGTGCATACTTTGGGTATAATTCTATTTTAAATACTTGTGAATTCTCTAATATAATTGTGGCGATGGGATTTTTTAAATTTTCAAGTGGCCCACTTACACTTGTCGCCTTATTAATAGAATAAAACCCAAGCATACTTATGCCTATAATAGTAAAAAATATCATTAGCTTTTTCATCATTTACACGCTCTCTAGTTTACTTTTTTATAAGTATGGCTATTCCATCTGTTTTTTATACCTATACTTTTATAAACAGCAAACTGTTGAAAGCTAAGTCTCTTATCATTTCTATTTGTTTATAAATAAAAAACAGGGTATATCACCCTGTTTTTTATTCTTCGGTTTCTTCAGTTTCTTCAGTTTCATCAAGCTCTGAGAAAAACATTTCATCAAATTCAGCTGCTACTTTATCATATTCTTCATCTGTGTCGATTTCATCTAATTTGATGTCATCGCCTTCTTCAGAATAACGATAAAGAAGAACGTCTTCTTCATCTTTTGGAGCAAGTGCAATGTATTCAATATCATCTACTTCGAATATGCCAAGTACGTCGCATGCTACTTCCTTATCTTCGTCTTCGAAAGTCACATAGATTAAGCCGTCTTCTTCTTCTGAGTTACAGCCACAACCATTTTCGTCATGTTCACCGCCGCAACCACAACCTTTTTCGTTATCTTCACTGCCACAATCACATTTTTTATTATCTTCCATTTATAGTTCCTCCTTAGGAATTTATTACCTGCTCATTATAACATATAGTGTGAAAATTTACCAAGTATTCATGATAAGTTTTCCTTAATAACGCGTTCTGCATTCTTGTACGTTAGCTTGTCGATAAAACTACTAGGATATAGACGCGTTAATGCGTCTATAAGTTTACCCATTTGTCCTGCATTATATACCTCTAGATCACAATTCATACCATCAAAATCTGTCCCAATAGCCATCAGATCTTCTCCGCCAAGCTTATAGATATACGCTATGTGCTTCAAGAGTGCATTAATGGTACTAGTCTGTGACCCATCTAAAAATAAACTGTAAAAATTAATACCCATAACCCCTCCAGAATGCGCAATGAGCTTAATCATCTCGTCTGAAAGATTTCTAGTATGATTACAAACCGTCCTAGCATTACAATGTGATGCTATAATAGGTTTCTTATAAATGGCATAAACGTCTCTTACAGCGGCTTCTGATAGATGGGATATATCTACTAGCATGGGCCTATCATTAAGGTATTCTACCACCTGTTTGCCAAACACTGTAAGCCCTTTATCGCTTGAATGAGGATAGCCCAAATCATTTTCGTAATTCCAAGTAAGTGTCATCATTGTTACACCTAACTCACTCAGCTTTTGAATATTGTCTATGTTTCCTTCTATAATTTGCCCTTCTTCAAGCGATAAGAAGGCCGCTATTTTATGCATGGATTTAATACGTTTATAGGCTTCATAGTTTGCTGCGAATTGAATTGTTTCCTTATGCAGCGCAAGCTCCTTCATAAAATAATCATACATGTCTTTGACAAGTTCCATTAAAGGTCTTCGCGCACACTTTGTATCAATAAATAGTGCAAACCATTGCCCGGCATAATCACTTGCCTTTAATTTGCCAAGATCTATATGATAGTCATTCGTTAACAAACTGGTTTTCTCTGCATAAAGTCTATCTATTGTATCACAATGAAGATCAATAATAGGCATTAAAGCTCACCGTCTTTTTGTACCTCTTCGTATGTTTTTCCTTTTGTATCAACTGTCACTTCTTTAATAATAACTGGCTTGGTTGGTCTATCTCCATAATTTGTAGGTAAACTTGCTATAGCGTCTACCGTTTCTATTCCTTCAATCACCTTGCCAAATGCTGCATACTGTCCATCTAGGTGTGGTGAATTTTGGTGCATGACGAAAAACTGAGAACCTGCTGAATCTGGTGCTCCTGAACGTGCCATTGAAAGAACCCCTCTGCTATGCACTAGGGTATTATTAACACCATTTGACGTGAATTCTCCTTTAATATTATAACCTGGTCCTCCTGTTCCTGTTCCTTCTGGGCAGCCTCCTTGAATCATAAATCCTGGAATCACTCTATGAAAAGAAAGTCCGTTATAAAATCCTTTATTAACAAGCGAAATAAAATTCTTCACCGTAATTGGGGCAATATCTGGATAAAGCTCTGCTATCATTTTGCTGCCATCATCCATCGTAATTGTAATAATTGGGTTTGTATTTTCCATTTTCGTTCTCCTCTTATCTAAATTCATTTTTTAAAAATGCAACATATGTTTTTCTCATTTCATAGAGATCTGCTTTACTTGTGACTTCCCAAGGTGCATGCATACTGTGTACGCCTACGCCGCAATCAATAACATCCATGCCATAGTTTGCAACAATGTAGGCTATTGTACCACCCCCGCCTAAATCAATTCTACCAAGCTCCGAGGTCTGCCATATAATATGATTATCTTCCACCATTTTTCTAAGCTCAGCAACATACTCTGCATTTGCTTCATTAGAACCTGACTTTCCTTTAGAACCAGTATATTTGTTGAATACAACACCTTTTCCTAAATAGGCTGCATTATACTTTTCTAGAACAGATGGATGATTAGGATCATATGCAGCTGTTACGTCTGAAGAAAGCATCTTTGAGCCAGCAAGTGTACGTCTTAATTTTAAACTTGAATACTCTCCTACTAAATTAAGGATTTCAGCTACTGTATTCTCGAAAAACTTAGAATGCATACCTGAAGCCCCTACACTACCAATTTCTTCTTTATCGACTAATACAGTCATTGTCGTTTTTAAAGGACGAACAACCTCAAGCTGTGCTTCAAATGAAGCATAACTGCAAACTCTGTCATCTTGCCCATAACCTATAACCATACTACGATCAAGTCCATAATCTCTGGCCCTGCCCGCTGGTACAATCTCAATCTCTGCTGATACAAAATCTTCTTCTTCAATGCCGTACTTTTCGTTAAGAAGATTTAATATATTAGCCTTAACCATATCTTTCTCTTTTTCTTTTTCCTTATCTTTATCTTTTTCCTTATCTTGAAGTGGAATAGTTCCTAGGCAAACATTAAGATCTTCACCTGTTATGGCTTCACTTAGCTTCTTTTGCATTTGTTCACCCGCTAAATGAATAAGTAAATCAGAAATGCCCACTACTGGATCACTTTCATCTTCTCCTATTACAATGTTAACCATTGATCCATCCTTTTTAGCTACTACGCCATGTATCGCAAGCGGCAGTGCAACCCATTGATATTTTTTAATACCACCATAATAATGGGTTTTAAATAGTGCAATGTCTGTATCCTCATAGAGTGGATTAGGTTTAAGATCTAGCCTTGGGGAGTCGATATGGGCACCTAGAAGACGCAGCCCTTCTTCTAAGGACTTCTCTCCTATACAGCATAAAATTAAAGCTTTATCTAGGTAGTTGGCATAGACCTTATCTCCAGCACTTAGCTTAGTGTCAGTCTTAATAAGTTCCTCAAGATTTCTATAACCTGCTTCTTCAGCCTGCTTAACAAGTGTGCGTACGCATTCTCGTTCAGTCTTATTCTCTGATATAAAACTTTTGTATCTATCTGCATAGTCAAATAATATCTTCAAATCTTCCTCTGTATAACTCGTCCATGCCTGTTTATATTCCTTTTTAAAATTTGCCATATTGTTCCTCCTTGGTCAATCCCAAATTATTATATCATACTATAATATTATATTTCAAACATTCGTATGCATTTATATTATGAGTGTGCGCCATCATTATTATTCTCAAAATAAAAAGAGTTCTAAAATGTTCTAGAACTCTTTTTGTTTATTAATTAATCCAGACGGTTGTACCGGACTTCATCGTATTATAGAACCATAAACTCTCAGCCTCTGAAAATCTAATACATCCCTGTGATGCCCGGTGTCCCAAAACACCTTTTCCTTCAAGAAGTCTTGTTCCCGTTGCATCAAATATAATAGAGTGATATAAATAGTCTCCAAATATTTGAAAAGCATTTTTACATCTATACCCTTTAGCTACTCCAAAATAAGGGACTCTATTTGTAAGCGCGAATTTCCCCCTTGGTGTAGGTGTAATATTCCTCCCAGTAGAACATAGCAGTGTTCTACTGAGTTGCCATTCATTTTTTTGTCCTTTAAATATATAAGTTTGCTGTCTATATAAATCTGTCCACACTAAGTAAATTGTTTTACTACTGATATTCTGGCTATTGATAAAGTCTTCAATCTTGGCTTTAGTAGGCTTATCCTTTGCCGTTTCCGGGTTTTTAGGAATGCTGATACTACTCCAAGGAATCTTAACTGTTTTATTCTTACTATCTTTGACAAAATAGCTAATGTGGTCTTCTGCTGCCCACACCTCAATTTTTTGGCCTTTTGTAAAACCTTTTACACTGTACTTCATTGTTCCTATTATAATTGAGGGCGGAAAACCCTTATCAGTTAGTTGATCAGTACTAGGCGCTAGATTAAGCGCGGGCTTAGTTATTTCTTGATTATATTTTTTTAACAGCGCTGAATGATCCTGTCCAAGTTTATTATTGATTTCAATATTTTGATAATCTGTCTCTATATAATTGATAATGGTTGTAAGGTACTGTGCA
>Ga0123336_10001224_pt1 | contig 23992 bp, 18 predicted proteins | sample SSSSmetaG_FD_96466 | JGI IMG/M metagenome (GOLD analysis project Ga0123336, IMG submission 96466) | Glacier valley bacterial and archeal communities from Borup Fiord, Nunavut, Canada, to study Microbial Dark Matter (Phase II) - ​SSSS metaG | ecosystem: Environmental > Aquatic > Freshwater > Ice... | reverse complement strand
GGTAGCTGCTAGGTTAGCAGCCTCTAAGTTAGTTCCTGATTAGAAAGGGCAGTGGCGCGGTTTGCCATTGCCCTTGTTGTGTTATAATGGGATGTCCACACCTTGATGCTAGCTCAGCAGCGGAGCGCACGCCCTTGCAATGCCCAACCTGCCAATTTGATAACCCAGATGGGATGAAGTTCTGCGGCCAATGTGGTAGTCGCCTGCTCGCGCCCGTCGCTGCTGAGGACGAGCGGCGGGTAGTCACCGCTATCTCGGCGGATGTCTCTGGTTTCACCGCCATGTCTGAGCAACTCGACCCGGAGGCGGTCAAGGAAATCATGAGCGAGTGCCTCGGCCTGTTGGCTGATGAGGTGGTGCGCTTCGGCGGCAAGGTGGACAAGTTCGCGGGCGACGCAATTCTCGCCTACTTCGGCGCACCAATCGCGCATGGTGACGACCCAGAGCGCGCTGTCCGCTGTGGGCTAGCGATGCAAGAGGTGTTGGGCAGCTTCGCGGCGCGGCTTGAGCAACAACGCGGGATTGTGCTGAAGATGAGGATTGGCCTGCACACAGGAGCCGCCGTCACTGGGGTGTTGCACAGCGACCAGAGCCAGAGCTACACTATCACCGGCGACACCCTGCTGGTTGCCACCCGTGTGCAGGCGCAAGCCAGCCCTGGGCGGGTCGCAGTTAGCGACAGCACCTACCGCCTGACCAGCAGCTTCTTCCAATTTGAGCCACTGGCAGCGGTTAGCATCGAGGGCAAGCAAGAGCCAATACCCCTCCACCACCTCGTCGGGGTGCGCCAGCAAGGTGGCAAGGTGAAGGCTGGCGAAGGTCTGGCAGCACCACTGGTCGGCAGAGCGGTCGAGTTGCAGCAGCTAAGCGGCACTTTCGAGCAGGTCGTGGCCCTTCGCCAACCGGCTCTTGTCACCCTCTGGGGCGCAGCAGGGCAGGGCAAGTCACGCCTGGTGGCTGAGTTCCACGCCCAGCTTGGCGTAGCCGAAAACCCAGCGCTGCTCATTCGCGGTCGTTGTCTGCCCTTCGGTCAAGAGATAACCCACTGGCCCCTGAGCGAGATGCTGAAGGATGACTGCTCCATCCGCGATAGCGATACGCGGGCTGAAGCGGAGGCGAAACTATTGAGCGGGGTTGAGCGGGCAGTTACACGGGCAGGTGCGGTGTTGGATGCGCGCCAGCTTGCCGCCCGCCTCGGCTGGAACGTCAATCTGCGCTTGAGTGGCAGCGGCCTAGACAGCCTTAGCCCTACCAGCCTACGCGAGGAGGTAGCCTGGGCCTGGCGCACCTGGTTCGGCCTCAAGGCAGCCTTCGCCCCACTGCTGATCTTCTTTGAGGACATCCACTGGGCCAAGCCAGAGTTGCTTACTTTCATCGCTGATCTTGCCGCCCGAATGCACGACGTACCAGCCCTGATCCTCTGTGCCAGCCGCCCAGATTTGCGCGAGGCCCAACCGCAGTGGTTGCTCAATTGCGATCTCAACCTCGACCTCCAACCGCTGAACGACAGCGAGAGCCGCCAGTTGGTCAACGCCCTGCTGCTGGTGGATGCGCTGCCAGAAGCAGTGCAAGTGGCGATTGTGCAGCGGGCTGATGGCAATCCCTTCTTCGTTGAGGAAATCATCCGCAGCCTGATCGATAACCAGTTGATCGTCAGTGAGGCAAACCGCTGGCGGGCGGTGGCTGATATCGGTGAACGGCTAGCAATCCCCGGTTCGATCCAGGCATTGCTCACTGCCCGCATAGACCACCTGATGCCTGCCGAGCAGAAGCGCATCCTGCAAAATGCAGCGGTGATGGGTAGCACCTTCTGGTCAGGGGCGGTCAGCACCATGCTTGAGGGTCGATTGACCGCTAGCCAGCTAAACGGCCATCTGCACAGCCTGGCCGAGAAAAACCTGGTGCAGCCAGCCAGCCAGTCCGACTTTGTAGGCGAGGATGAGTTCAACTTTCGTCACGCCCTCACCCACGATGTTGCTTATGAGATGCTACCCCGCGCCAGCCGCAGCCAGAAGCACGCGTACGCGGCGGCCTGGCTGGAACGAGCAGCTGGCGACCGCCGCAACGAACTGGCCGAGCGCATCGCTTACCACTACGAGCAGGCTGCTACGCTGGCAGGCTCCAACGTGCTGGTTGCGGGCGAGGAGCAGCAACGGCTGGCGGAGAAGGCGGTCATCTACCTCAAGCTGGTCGCAGAGAACGCGATTGCTCTGCAAGATTATCAGGTGGTACAGTCCCACTGCCACCGGGCTTTGGCACTACTGCCACCAAACCTTGTAGAGACAAGGCTACACCTCGACATGATTTGGATGCGGGCCAATGCTGATATGCAGATGGGCAATCTTGACTCGGCTGCTGAACAAATCAGGAAGATGTACTATCTCTCTGTCTTGCTGTCAGCCCTCGACATACAAGCACAGTCGTGCTGGGTGCTTGGTCAGGTAGCTCATAGTAGAGGGGATATGCAGACCGCTGCCTACTTCCACCAGCAGGCTCTCGACCTGTTCAGGCAGTTGGACGACAAGAAGAACGAAGCGCGCATCCTCCTTGCTCTGGCCGACATCTACGCTTCCAGCGGTGGCACCCTCGGTGCGCCAGAGCAATCGGAGCAGATGGTGCATGGAGCGTTGGCGATTGCTCGCCTGATCGACGATAAAGCAACCCAGGCTCGCGCCCTGAACTCGCAAATATTCGTCTATAACTACACCAGGCCAGACTTCTACAAGGCAGAGCGGCTAGCCAGCACCCTGCTGCTACTGCTCGAAGACCTGGGCGACAGGCGGCAGCAGGCCAACACGCTGGTCAATCTGGGCTTTACCCGCTACTATCTGGGCTGGTTCAGCGAGGCGATAGAGGCAGCGGGCCAAGCCCTAGAGCTAGCAACTATGATGAGCTACAAGCTGGCCGAGGTGAACGCGCACCATGCGCTTGGCCTGGCCCTCACTGCCCTGGGCCGCTACGAAGCCGCAGTAGCCCACTACCAGCAGGCGTTGGCGATCAGCACGGCTATGGGCGAACGCAATCTCTTGCCAGAGATTCGGCGCGGCCTGGCCGAGGCGCACCTGGGGCAGGGTGAACTGGATGCTGCGCTGGCCCAAGCCGAGATCGCCCGCGATGTTGTGCTGGACGACGACCCCTACTCGCAGGCGACCACCAGCCGGGCCTACGCCCTGGTGCTAGCCGCCTTGCAGCGTACAGAGGAGGCGGAGGCTAGCTTCCTACGTAGCATAGAACTGCTGGAAGGGAGTGGCTTCAAGGCCGAGCTTGCTACTAGCCTCGACTGCTATGCCGCCTTCCTTGACGCGCAGGGCCGCCCCGCCGAGGCAGCATCCGTTGCCATCCGCGCTGCCACGCTGCACGACGAGATCGCGCACCCGTCCGTCGGTGAGGAGATGGAGCCGTAGCCATGTCTATCCGCACTCGCTTGATCACCTTCTACGGCAGTTTCTTCGCCGTCACCATCATCCTCTTTGGCTTGATCGTCTACGGCATCTTTAGCCGCAACCTACACGACAGCCTCGACACCAGCTTGCAGAACACCGCCCGTTCGCTGGAAGCCAGTGCCGTGACCGTCATCAACCAATTTACTGGCGAGCGGACGATCAAGATACCACTGCTCGACACCTTTGCAGCCCCCTCTATCTTCATTGATGTACTAGACAAGCAGGGGCAATCCTTCATCGACCTCGAAAACCAGACGATGCGTAAGCAACTGGTCAATGAGACGGTAGTCAACCAGGCTCTCAGCGGCAGCCCCAACCTCTACGACGTGCCAAAGAGCGGCGCGCCAGTGCGGGTGCTGGCAACTCCCTTCCACTACGAGGGGCGCATCGTTGGTGTAACCGTTGTCGCGCAGTCGCTGGCCGAGGTGCAGAATGGAGAGACGCAGTTGGCCCTGATCATGGTGCTGGTCGGCTTCGGCAGCCTGGTTACTTCGCTAGCCATCCTCTTTCTGCTCACCCGCCGCGTCCTCGCCCCTATCGCTAGAGTAACCACTACAATCCAGAAGATTGAGGTTTCGCAAGACCTCAGCCAACGCGTGCCGGGCCAGCGCACCCAAGACGAGGTGGGCCAGCTAGCCGACACCTTCAACCGAATGCTGGATCGTCTACAACTCGCCTTCACCTTCCAACAACGCTTCGTGGCCGACTCCTCGCACGAGTTGCGTACCCCCCTGACCGTGATCCGGGGCAATGCCGCCCTGCTACACCGCCTGCCCAACGGCCCAGAGCGGGAGGACGCGCTGCGCTCTATCGAGAGCGAGGCGATCCGCATGAGCCGCATCGTAGATGATCTCTTGCTACTAGCCCAACTGGACGCGCCTACCCCTCGCCAGCGACAGGATACCGACCGCTTGCGCCGTGTGGTAGAATTGGACACGTTGCTGCTAGATGCTTACAAGCAGGCGAAGGTAATGGCAGGCAACGATCTGCGCGTCACCCTCGGCCATGAGGACACCGCCAGCGTGATTGGCGACGCTGACCAACTACGTCAACTGCTGCTCAATCTGGTCAGCAACGCAGTCAAGTACACGCCAGAGGGGGGGCAGATCACCCTCAGCCTCTATCGCGACGAGCAGTGGGCGGTGATCGACGTGGCCGATAGCGGGATCGGGATCAGCGAAGCCGATCTGCCGCACATCTGGGAACGCTTCTACCGGGTAGATAAGGGGCGCAGCCGCAGTGCCGGGGGGACTGGCCTGGGCCTGCCCATCGTCCGCAGCTTGGCAGTGGCGCACGGCGGTGGGGTAGCAGCCTACAGCAGGATGGGGGAGGGTAGTGTCTTTCGGGTCTGGCTGCCCGTGATTCGCAACGAGGCGGCGGCTTCGGAGGGCGCAACCCCTGGCATGGAGCAGCAGCTAATCCGTCCGAGCAACGAAGCCGTGCCAGCAGGCAACAACAACGCGCCAGCCGAAACCTGGGCGCGACCAGGAGGGGTAAGTGGCAACGAGCAATAGCAAAGGCGGCAAAATACGGGTGATGATTGTGGACGACCACGCCGTGGTGCGGCAAGGTCTGCGGAGCTTCCTAGAGCTTCAGCCGAACATCGAGGTGGTGGGCGAAGCAGTCAACGGGGCCGATGCGGTAGACAAAGCGTTCGTCCTACGCCCGAATGTCGTGCCGATGGATTTGGTTATGCCCCAGGTGGACGGCGTGCAGGCAACCCGCGAGATACGGGCGGGCCTGCCTGGCACCCAGGTGATCGTCCTCACCAGCTTCAGCGAAGATGAGAAGGTCTTCGCCAGCATCAAGGCGGGGGCGGCTGGCTACCTGATGAAGGACATCAGCCCCAACGCGCTGGTCAACAGTATCGAGAAGGTCTATCGCGGCGAACCTTCGCTGCACCCCGACATTGCCCGCAAGATCATGCAGGAGCTTGGCCCCACCCAGGCGCGCCCTGCCGCCACTGGCGCAGCAGCAAAGGCGGGCGCAAATGTCGAGCCGAGCCTGACCGAACGCGAGATCGAAGTGCTGCGCCTGATCGCCCGTGCGCTCAGTAACCGCGAGATTGCCGATGAACTCGTCCTCAGCGAGAAGACGGTCAAGACGCACGTCAGCAATATCTTGCAGAAGCTCCACCTCTCTGACCGCACCAAAGCCGCCCTCTATGCCGTCCGCCGCAAACTGGTGGATGTGGAGGATGGAGAGTAGCACCTGGGTGTTCGGGCGGTCAAAGTACAGCAGCGCAGCGGTCTGCTGACGAGCCGCTAACCCTACTGCCGCTGGTTTGTTGGTGCGCCAGCTAATCAGCGAATCACCCAGTGCAATTATTCTATTTTGGGCGGCGCGCTGAGGTCGACAGGGCAAGCATCCTCTTGCCTCTACGTACGAGAAGGCTTTGCAGTAGCTCTGGACAGTGTGCGTAGCAGGCTGGCGGTTCGCAGGCGGATGTATGATGTGCAGCGCAAGGAGGGTTAGCAGTTATGGACGAGCAGGAGCAGTTGGAGCAGTTCTGGCTGACGCTGACCGAAACTGGCAACCAGCAGCCGTACTATAAGACACTAGGCATTGTGGTTGAGCAAGTGGATGCGAAGGGTAGCCACCTCAGATGCACAGTTGAGCCGAAGCTGGGCCAGTTCCACGGCGTAGCACATGGCGGGGTTGCTGCCTCGCTGATCGACAGCGCAATTGGCATGGCGGTAGCGGGGTCAGAAGTCGGTGGGGCCAACGTGATGACTCTTGAACTGAAGCTCAACTACCTGCGCGCCTTGCCACTGGGCGAAACGGTAACGGCACACGGCTGGGTGACGCACAAGACACGCCGCACGATCTATGGCGAAGCAACAATCCACGACCAGGGTGGCAGGCTGCTGGCGAAGGGGTCGGCCACCTTCATCCAGGTGGATCGCGCCCTAGAGACAGGTGGATGAGGCTAGCCCCAGACTGTGTTACAATGGCCTTCGGCGACCACTACTTTCCCACTCGGAGCAAATATGGAACAACACAATGACCCACGCATCGCCAAACTGCGCGATATGCAGGCCCAGGCTCGACTCGGGGGCGGCCAGAAGCGGATCGACCAGCAGCACGCCCGTGGCAAGCTGACGGCTCGTGAACGGCTCGAAATCCTACTCGACGACGGCTCGTTTGAGGAGATTGGGATGTTCGTGCAGGGTGGTGAGGACAGCAGCGTGCAGTTCCTCGGTGACGGGGTAGTGACTGGCTACGGGCGCATCGACGGCAGGCTGGTCTACGTCTACTCGCAGGACTTTACCATCTATGGTGGTTCGCTAGGCGAGGCCCACGCACAGAAGATCGTCAGGATCATGGAGCTTGCGGTTAAGAACGGCGCACCTATGATCGGCCTCAACGACAGCGGCGGGGCGCGCATCCAGGAGGGGGTAGTTAGCCTCGGCGGTTATGCCGACATCTTCCTGCGGAACACCCTGGCTAGTGGGGTGATCCCCCAGATTTCGGCGATCCTCGGCCCCTGCGCGGGCGGTGCCGTCTACTCGCCCGCGATCACCGACTTCATCCTGATGGTGCGCGATACCAGCTATATGTTCGTCACTGGCCCGAACGTGGTCAAGACGGTGACGCAGGAGGATGTGTCGTTCGAGGATTTGGGCGGGGCTGCTATCCACAACAGCACCAGCGGGGTCGCCCACTTCGCCTACGACAGCGAGGAGCAGTGCCTGCTTGCCCTGCGCCGCCTGCTCAGCTTTATGCCCTCGAACAACATGGACGACCCACCCTACACCCCGACCGACGACCCACTCGACCGCGAGGATCACGACCTCAACGGCATCGTTCCCGCCGCCCCGAACAAGGCTTACGACATGAAGGATGTGATCCACAAAGTCGTAGATCGCGGCGACTTCCTTGAGGTACACGAGCATTGGGCGCAGAACATCCTCTGTGGCTTTGCGCGCCTCGGTGGGCGCAGCGTCGGCATTGTAGCCCAGCAGCCCTCTGTGCTGGCGGGCGTGCTGGACATCAACTCGGCGGACAAGGCGGCCCGCTTCGTGCGCTTCTGCGACTGCTTCAACATCCCCCTGATCACCTTCGTGGATGTACCAGGCTTCCTCCCTGGTGTAGGACAGGAGCATGGCGGCATCATCCGTCATGGCGCAAAGCTGCTCTACGCCTACTGCGAGGCGACCGTACCAAAGATTACGGTGATCACGCGCAAGGCTTACGGCGGCGCATACGACGTGATGAGCAGCAAGCACGTGCGCGGTGACATCAACTATGCCTGGCCCTCCGCCGAGATCGCGGTGATGGGTATCGACGGCGCGGTAAACATCATCTACAAGGAGATGTTGGAGAAGGCTGACGACCCCGACGCAAAGCGCAAGGAGCTAGTAGCCGAGTACGCCGAGCGGGTCGCCAACCCATACATCGCGGCAGCCCGTGGCTACATAGACGCGATCATCGAGCCACAACAGACCCGCCCCAAGCTGATCCGCGCCCTGGAAAGCCTCAAGGACAAGCGCGACAGCAACCCCCCCAAGAAGCACGGCAATATGCCGCTCTAAGCTTCCCCTAGGCCGCTGCTATCCCGCCTGTCCCCGCCCCCTTCTGGGGGCAGCAAGATGGGGGTCTCCGCTGCCCGCCGCCAGCTTCGCCACTGCGCGACCAGGGCGGTAGTAGTCTCCGGCGTGCCACTGCGAACAATGCCGCCGCCGACCCCAGGCGGATTGCCGCTCTGCCGGGTGAGCCAGGGGCCGATAAAGCGAAAGAGCGCGTGGCTGGGCTTGAAGATGTAGCTACCCAGGTCGCCTTGCAGGTAGTGGTAGAAGCCGTTGGCCGCATACCAGGCGGAGATGTCTGCTACCCCCGCCAACTGCGTGCTATCGGCCAGCAACTCGGCAGGCGGCAACTCCATAACCACCGGCCAGCCGTGCAGGTGCATATGCGGCACGTGCTTATGTACCACGCCGTTCTCCCAGAAGGTTGCCTTGCCGTACTGGTCAAGCAAGAAGCGGCGGGCCAATAGATGTAGCCGCTCCAACTCGGCCATATCCTCCTGCGGCAGGTCGCCAATGGTCAAGCGGTGGACACGGCTGTTGATCAGCAGGTGGCCGGGGAAGAGGGCAAAGCGGGCGGCGATGATGTAGAACCGCTCGCCATCCTCCAACAACACCTCCTCCATACTCGCTCTGTCGTCGAAGGGGCAATCTGCATCGCTGTAGAAGGGGCTAGCCACGAAGCGTCGCCCCCACTTCCTTGCCCAACCGCGCCACAATGCGCTGGCGTACCTTGATCACTTCATCATCAGTTAGCTGCCGATCCAGAGCCTGGAAGCTGAGGCTGTAGGCGAGGCTCTTTTTGCCCGCTGGCACTTGTGGCCCGCTGTAGATGTCGAACAGCGTCACTGCCTTGACCAGATTGCCGCCAGTCTGAGCGATCAACTGCTGCACCCGGCCCGCCGCCACGCTCTCATCCACCACCAGGGCTAGGTCTTGCTGCACCGTCGGGTAGCGCGATACTGGCTGGTAGCGAGCAACATCGCTACCGACCGCCGCGAACAGGGCTGTTGCGTCCAGGTCGAACAGCACCACCCGTGCTGGCGGGGTGGGCAAGCCCCACACTTCCGCTGCGTCGGGGTGCAACTCGGCGACTACGCCCACCTGCTGGCCGCCCACGCTGACCGCTGCACTGCGCCCAGGGTGCAGGAGGCCACTAGCGTCCGCTAGCGGGGCGTAGCTCAGGTCGGGCAGGTGCAGGTGGTGCAGCAGCCCCTCAACCACGCCTTTCGCGTCGAAGAAGTCCATTGCCGTTGCGCCGTTCGGGTGGTAGTAGCTGCGCGGTTGGCGGGGGCCGCTGATCAGCCCGCTCAGGCGCAGCGGCTCGTCCGGTAGCTGGTCCGTACCATTGCTGTAGAAGACGTGGGCTAGCTCAAAGATCGCCACCGCCTCCCTGTTGCTCAAGTTCTTGCGGAGCGTCTCCAACAGCCCTGGTAGCAGGCTCATCCGCAGGTACTCGCGTTCGCTGCTGAGAGGGTTGATCACCTTCAGTGGTTCGCGGCTGCGCTCATAGGGCTGCCAGCCAGTCGCCCTCGCTGTAGCGGGTGCCAACCACAACTGCTCGTGCAGCTTGCCGCTGATCAGCGAGTAGTTGACCACTTCGCTGAGGCCGAGACCAACCATGATCTCGCGCAGGCGCAGGTCGAACTCCCAGGCCGTATTGCGCCGCTCCTTCGGCAACGGTTCGGCCAGCAGGGTCATCGGCAGGTTGTCGTAGCCATACATCCTCGCTACTTCCTCGATCAAGTCCTCCTCGATCTTCACGTCGTTGCGGTAGCTGGGAACGGTGACCAGCAGGCTCGCGCCGTCCTCTGCGGCTGCCACCTCGAACTCTAGCCGTTGGAGCAATTCGCTCATCACAGCCATCTCCAGGCGCAGGCCGAGAATGCGCTCCGTTTGGCGCACAGTCAAGCGTAGCTGCTTGAGCGGCAACGGCTGGGAGTACACATCCACTGCGCCCTCCGCTATCTCGCCACCCGCCAGCTCGTGCATCAACGCTGCTGCCCGTCGCGCCGCCCGCAGCGTACCAGCGGGGTCAACAGTGCGCTCGAAGCGGTGGCTAGCATCGGTGTGCAAACCTAGCAGCCTGGCTGTGCGCCGCACGCTGAGGGGAGCGAAGTGAGCCGACTCGATGAAGATGTCTGCCGTCCCTTCGTCGCCCACCTCGGTGTTGAGGCCACCCATCACGCCCGCAACCGCAATCGGCTGCTCCGCGTCGCAGATCAGCAACATCTTTTCGTCAAGCTGGTACTGGTTGTGGTTGATGCCCCGCAGCGTCTCGCCTGGTTTGGCGCAGCGTACTACGATCTTGCCGCCCGCCACCTTGTGTACGTCGAAGGCGTGCAGCGGCTGCCCCCATTCCAGCATCACATAGTTGGTGATGTCCACGATGTTGTTGACCGGGCGCATCCCGGCCAGGCTGAGGCGTTGCTGCATCCAACTGGGCGATGGCCCCAGCTTGACCCCACGCACCAGCAGGCCAGAGTAGCGCGGGCATAGCTCTGCATCCTCCACCGTCACTGTTAGCTCAGTCAGGGGCGCACCTGTAGCGGTCATATTGTCGGCAGGATAGCAGACCCGCGCCCCCTCGGCCCAGGTCAGGGCGGCCACTTCGCGGGCGGTGCCGATCACGCTGAGCGCACGACCCAGATTGGGGGTCAGTTCCAGTTCCAGCACATGATCGCCCAGGTACTCAAGCAGCGGCTTGCCCACTGGAGCGTCGTCGGGCAGGATCACGATGCCTTCATGTTCGTCGCTGAGGCCTAGCTCTAGCCCAGAGCAGACCATGCCTGCCGACTCGATGCCGCGCATCTTGGTGGGCTTGAGGGTGGTGATCTCGTGCTTGTCCGAGTGGCCGTTGTAGAGGCGCGAGCCAGCGAGGGCCAGGATCACCTTCGCCCCCTGCACAATATTTGGCGCACCGGTGACCACGGTGATCGGCTCTGCCGCCCCGTACTCGACCGTCACCAGGCGCAGGCGGTCAGCGTCAGGGTGCAGCGCGACGAGGACGGCCTGACCAACGTATACTTTGGCCCAGTCCAACTCTGCCGGGATGCGGTGGATTTCCTCGACCTCCAGGCCAGCCTGGAACAGCCGCTCGGCCAACTCTGCGGGCGACACCTTGATGTCTACATAATCGCGCAGCCAACTCAGGGGGATGCGTGTTGCCACGTTCGTTTCTCCTTACAAATCAATGCTGGAAGGGTGCCGCCCAACTACGCACCGCCGCCATTCTAGCCGTTGTGCCAGTCCGCTGGTTTTAGCAATCAACCGAACTGCTCCAGGAAGCGGAGGTCATTGGCGTAGATGTGGCGGATGTCTTCCAGGTCGTACTTGAGCATAGCGACCCGCTCGATGCCCATGCCGAAGGCGAAGCCAGTGTACTTGTCGGGGTCAATGCCACCATTGCGTAGCACATCAGGATGAACCATGCCGCCGCCCAGTAGTTCCAGCCAGCCAGTCTTCTTGCCGCTGGGGGTAGTATAGTTAACTACCACCTGCGCGCCAGGCTCTACGTAGCTGAAGTAGTTGCAGACGAACTTCACCTCAGCGTCTGGGGCAAAGACCAGGCGGGCAAAGGCGGCCAGCGTTCCCTTCAGGTCGGCCATAGTTACGTGTTCACCAACCACTAGAGCCTCCATCTGGTAGATGTAGAACTCGTGGGTAGCGTCGGTGCGCTCGGCTCGGTAGACCCGACCAGGAACGACCACCCGAATCGGTGGCGCGTTCTGCTCCATCACCCGAATCTGATTAGGCGAGGTGTGGGTGCGGAGCAACATCTTCTCGGTGATGTAGAAAGTATCCTGCATACTGCGGGCCGGGTGTTCGGGTGGAATATTCAGCTTCTCGAAGTTGTACAAATCCCACTCCACCTGTGGCCCCTCATAAATCTGGAAGCCCATCTGCACAAAAGCCTCGGTTACTTCGCGGATCGTCTGGCTTATGATGTGGGAGTAGCTGAGGCTGGGCAAGCGACCGGGCAGGCTGACATCCACCGTCTCGTCGGCCAGGGCAGCATTGCGGGCGGCCAGCTTGACCGCCTGTTCGCGTGCGCTGAAGGCGGCCTCCAATGTCGTCTTCAGCAGGTTGATCGCTTGCCCATGCGCGCCCTTCTGCTCGGCTGGCACGTTGCGGATGTTGCCGAACAGGCCGCGCACGGCACCTTTGTCGCCCAGGTATTGCCCCTTCCAGGCAGCCAACGCGCCAGGATCAGTTGCGCTGGCGAGGGCGGTCAGGGCGGTATCTTGCAAGATAGTCAGTTCTTCGTTCATCGCACTCTCCTCAAGGTCGAAGCACCACGTGTCAGAGCGGGTGTTCTGCTCCCACCACGCTGCAAAGCTGGAAAATAGAAACGCCCCTCGTCCAATGTGCAGGGACGAGGGGCATCGTGGTACCACCCATGCTTCGGCCACGCAACAGCGCGACCCTTCATTGGCCCAGTAACGGGGGGCTGGCCGGGGATGATTAGCTTCTACTTACCCCCGCCAGCCACCAAATGGGGGGCAGAGGGGTAGAGTTCACCATCCGGCTCAGGAGTGAACTTCGGCGGCGTGCGCTGCGGGTGGCTCTCAGTCGGGGCCGCCCTCTCTGTCGCAGGTCTGCGTCGCTTACTCTCTCCGTCGTCGCCTTTACATCTTGCTGCAAGTATACACAATCGTGGGCGGGGCTGCAACCGTCCAAAGTCGCAGCTTGTGCTGGTGGCCGCTCACCGCTGCGGCTACAAGCTGCCAAGCTACCCACCATAGCCCTGAACAACTAACTGGCAGCCTATAACATTGCATCCGCCTGGCAGGGCGGGTATAATTAGCTGAATTCGTTTTGCAGATAAAGTGAGGATAGGTTGAATAACAACGAGAACACAGAACTGGAAGAACTTGAGCAGGATGAGCCGGAAGAGCTGGACGAGCAGGATGAGCAGGGGTCAAGCGCAGAGGACGAACGCGAACCGCTAGCTGATCCTGGGGCAGTCGGGCGCGAGATCGCCCGCGTCCTTTCCGACAAGAAGGCCGAGGACGTGATCATGCTCGACATCCGCAGCGTGTCGGTGATCGCCGACTACTTCATCATCGCCACTGGCAACAGCGAGCGTCAGATTCGCGCCCTCTACCGTGAGGTGGATGAGCAGATGGGCAATCGTGGGGTGCGGCTTCGCCACAACGAGGGCAAGCAGGATAGCGGCTGGGTGCTACTCGACTACGGCGACGTGATCGTTCACATCTTCGGCCCCCAGGAACGCGCTTACTACCGCCTGGAGCGGCTGTGGAGCAATGCACCTGTTGTCCTCTCGATCCAGTAACTAGCCGAAGTCCTCGGCTTCGCTGGATTCGCTGGCTTCGCCGAAGTCACCGGGGTCGAAGTCGGCCATCACCCGCTCTGGGTCTTCACCGCGCTCGATGCGACTGAGGGCGGTGTCCATCTCTGGCTCAAGCTCCTCCCCACTTTCTGCTTGCAGGCGGCGGGCAAGCCGGGCCATGCTGCGTGGGTCGCCCTCATCCATGCCAGCCATCATCCCATCAAGGTCGCCCATCCCCTCCATCCCACCCATGCTGTCCATCTCATCGTCCGCTCCAGAGGTGGACTGAGCCGAGCCGCCCCGCAGCACCCGCACGCGGGAGAGCAGGCGGGCAAGGTCGGGGCTGCCACAGCGTGGACAGGGCTTGCCACCCCTCGCCGCCGCCTCGAACGTGCGGTAGAGAATGCTCACCCTGCGCTGACAGCTATTGCAGTGGTATTCGTAGATTGGCACGCGTTCACTCCTTCAAGTAGCCTTGCAGCCAGAGGTTGGCGACAATAGGCTCGCCCACCATCGGCTGGTGATCCATGATCTCGTCGTTGGCGTAAAGGTAGATCGCCACCTCAAGTGCTGGTTTGTAGAGGATGGTTTCGATCTGCCAGAGGCCAGCCCCATAATAGCTGACTGGGGTTACGGCCAGTGGGTAGCTGAGCAGTTGCCAGTCGTCTGCCTCGCCGCCAGCATCGAGCAGGGAGAATGGCAGTGCGGCGGCGAATCCTTCCGCAGCGGTGAACGGCTCATCCTCAGGCCGATCTACCATGTAGGCGATAGCATTGAGGTAGAAGTCGTACTCTGCGCCAACGGTATAGCGATCCTTGTTGACCGCGTAGTGGGTGTCGAAGAAGGAGACCAACGCCCCATTGAGGCTGCCGATCAGCACCGCCTCATAGCCATTGCGCCACTCCTGCACCTCGTGCAGGTTAACGCAGTAGCTGTGGCCGCCCACTGCTGCCGGGTAGCCAGAGAGCAGGGTGCCGCCCTGCACCAGGCCGATAGCCGCCAGTGGACGGGGCGATGTGGTGTACAAAGCGACATTGCCGCGCACTAGTGGGTCTCCGCTACCCAGCAGCACCTCGGCCAGGGCGCGCTCGCCAAACTCGCGGCGATCTGCTGCGCCTGCCACTGCCTGCCAGTGGTTGCCGTGTCCACCCTGCGGGCGTGGGTCTGGTGCTGACTGCTTGCCAGCTCCATGCTTGTTCAACCTCACTCTCCTTGCGCGTAGATACGCCGATAAGCTACGTAGTTGGCGTAGACGATCCTAACATACTCAGCCGTCTCCGCATAACTGATGTTCTCGGCAAAGAGGTCAACGTCGTTCGCCGCTGGACCGCTGCTCCACTGGGCCAGGCTGCCGCCACCCGCATTGTAGCCCGCAGCAGCCCTGATCACATTACCCCCTTCAGCCCGCAAGCGGTCGGCCAGATAGAGTGCGCCATAGCGGGCCGCAACCAGTGGGCGGTAGAGGTCGCCGCTGTTGAAGCCGCCATCGCCAAGATTGCGGGCGATCTCCGCTGCCGTGCTGGGGACGACCTGCATCAGCCCCCGTGCATCGGCCCCACTGCGGGCCAATGGATTGAAGCGGCTCTCTTGCCACATCACGGCGTAGAGCAGCAGAGGGTCGACCGCTGCTTCGTTGGCCCCGGCCAGCACCGCAGCGGCGAAGGGGGTGGGGTAGCGGGTGCGCTCAAGCAGGAGGGGCAAGGGTAGCGCATTGGTAGGGGCAATCTCTGCCAGCCGCTTGGCTACGATCAGCCCCACGTAAGGCTCGTCGCGGTAGCGGGCGTAGAGGGCTAGAGAAGCCAGGGTGGCATAGTCCCTACGCTCTACCAGCCCGGCCAATGTGCTGCGCGTCAACTCGCGGTAGGCGTAGATGCGTTCGCCCAGGCGCAGCAGTTGCACTGTCCTCTGCACCCCCATGTCCTCAGCATAGGCGGGCAGATCACTAGCGTGCAGGGTGGCAGTCGGCTGCACTGTGGTTAGCCATTGGGCCGTCGTAGCCAGGTAGGATTGCTCGTTGGCGAGATTGCTTTGCAAGCGGGCAAGGTCGCCAGAGACCGGCTGCATCGTTGGGGCAATCCGATCCAGTTGGGCGGTGGCGCGGGCGGCATAGTAGGGGATGGGTAGGCTGGCGGCCTGGGCGTAGAAGATGCTGCCGTCCTGCCCTAGCACTTCGGCGGCCCGCCCGCGCCAGTAGAGGGCAGCGGCTCGCGTGTCAGTTGGCACGAGCGTAGCAGTGAGGGGCTGCCAGGCTTTGTCTGCCAGGCCGTAAGCTCCCCGCTTGAACTGGCAGAGACCCAGGTGGAAGGCAGCCTCCGAGCCAGCAGCGGCGGCCAAGTCGCCAGCGGCGGCGGCGTAATCGTTGATCGCGCTATCGCAGTCGCCCTTAGCTTCAGCAATGCGACCCAGGCGGGTGTGGGCTGCACTGACAGGGGGCGCACTGGGGTGGTCGGCCAGGAGGGTGCGGTAGTTGGCAGCGGCCCGCTCGTCATTGCCTAGCCGCTCATAGCTGAGGCCCGCGTAGAGGAGGGCGTTCGCTCGCTCCGGCCCTGCCACTTCGGGCGCAAGGTAGGCTCGTAGGTTGTTGATCGCTGCCTGCCATGCTCCGCCCGCGTAAGCCGCCCGTCCCGCCCGATAGTAGTCCAAGGTGCCATCAGTTAGCGCGGCGGGCCGAATCGCCAGCAGCTTTTGCAGCGCACTGTAGGCCATTGGCAAGTCTGGTTCCGCTAGCAGCACAAGGTAGTGGCGGGCTGCGTTGAGCGGATCGCCGCCCGCGCTCTGCACATTCGCCAGTCGATACTCCATCTCTGCGCGGTATGTCTTATCATTCGTGTCACCGATCAACTGCTGGTAAGTGGCAACCGCGCTGCTGTAGTCGCGCCGCTGCTCTGCCACCTGCGCCATCCCTTCGCGGGCTTCCTGCTGCTCAGCCAGGCTGCTCTGCGGGCGGCTTGCTGCCTGGGCATAGCGGTCGGCAGCGGCGGGCAAGTTGCCAGCAGCCAGGCTAGCCTCGGCGATCCGCAAGAGGGTGAAGCTGTAGAGCGGGCCACTGCCATCCAGATAGCGGGTGTAGTATTCAACGGCGTGGGGGTAGTCAGCCAGATAGTTGTAGGCATCGGCAATCAGGTAGTCTAGCCGTGCGCTGCGCTCATCGGCGGGGTAGACATCTTGGAACTGCTGGTAGAGGGCGATAGCGCGGGCGTAACTCTGGCCCGCTAGATTGCACTGGCCCAGCCGCCAGAGAGCCTCGCGTTTCGCGCCCTGCGACCCACCACCGTCGAGGATCGCCCGGTAGGCAACACTGGCCTGCTCCCAGCGACCAGCTAGCTGCTGATTATAGTAGATCAGGTTGAGCTGCTGATCTTCGGCCTCACCAGCCGCAAGCTCTGGGTCGCGGTCGGGGCGGCTAGCGTAGCGGTACTGGGCCTCAAAGGCAGCCACCGTCGCGGCGGCAGTTGGCAGGTTGGCAAGGACAGCCTGCGTTGGCCTCGTCGAGCCAGCCGCCACCGAGCTAGCTACCGCTGTCGCTCGCACCTGGGGTAGCGCAACTGGTGCAGGAGGCTGAAGATACCACCAGCCCAGTCCCCCAACCAGCCCAGCCAGCAACAAACCAGCTATCCACCAGTGGCGGGGCAGCAGGCGGGCTTGCGCCGAAGGGGTTGTTGGCTGGTTTGTTGGCGGTTGTGGCTCAGCCATGTGCTGGCTTACGAGGCAGTGGGGGCGGCTGGCTTGCGGCGACGCAGCAGAGCGGCAATGAGGGTGACCACTACAATGACCACCAGCAGGGCAATGCCGACTGCCAGCCAGTTGCCAAACCAAAGTTGCAGCTTGACCCAGGTGTAGGGGAACTTGAGGATGTCGAACAGTCCATTCTCCTCATTTTCGCCCAGCGAGAGGATGTACTTACCTGCGCGCCCCTGCTTGTCCCAGACGATCAGGTAGTAGGGGTTCTCCTGCGGGTAGGCAGTATTGTAGCTCTGGCCCAACCAGATCGGCTTGCCGCTAGCCTGGTCGCTGCCCGTGCCACGTGCGTTGGGGTCGCCAGTGTAGTCGAGGGTAACAACCCCCATGCCCTGCGGCACATTGATCGGCAGGCTGGCGGTGCTAGAGATGCCGGGGCCGACCAGAGCAAGCGAAGGGGTAAAGCCCTTGAGATCGTCGAACCTGGGGGCAGCAAGGCTGAGCTTCGGCTGCTGACCGGCCTTTGCGTAAATCTGGTAAATGTCCACCTTGCCCGCGCCCAGGTCGGCGTAGTAGCTGTAGGCTACCCCTGCGCCAGTCGAGTCGGGGATCACCTTCGCCTTTGCCAGGGTGGTTTCTTCGCCAGCGTCCTTGTAGATCGGCTTGCCCGCTTCGCTACTGGCGGGCAGTAGCACGACCAGGCTGACGACAAGCAGGAGGGCTGCCAGGAGATTACGGTTCTTCAAAATGCTGCTCCTTAGGGGATGATGAGTTGAGGCTGTGGGCCGTTAGCGTAACGCACTAGACGGCGGCAGGTTGCGTCAGGTCGAAGCAGGGTATCTTCTTCCGCACAGCAGCGACCGCGCTGAGGTCAAGGGTGGCGGCCACAATATCCTCGCCCTCACCACCCTCGGCCAGGATTACCCCCCAGGGGTCGATCACCAGCGAGTGACCGAAGAAGCTGTTATTTTCGTCGCGGCCCACCCGATTGCAGGCAACGACGAAGCACTGATCCTCAATCGCCCGCGCCTGCAAAAGGATGCGCCAGTGTTCCAGGCGGGGGTTGGGCCACTCGGCGGGCAGCCAGAGGATGGTGGCCCCCTGTAGCACAAGGCTACGGGCCAGGTCGGGGAAGCGCAGGTCGAAGCAGATCAGGCTACCCCAGGTGCCGTACTCGGTCGCCGCCAGGGCTTCTTCAGCACCAGGCTGCATAAAGATGTGTTCGTCCATCAGAGGAAAGAGCTTGCGCTTGCGATAGCGGCTGAGGAGGGTGCCGTCGGGGGCGATGGTGTAACTGGTATTGTAGACCCCACCGCGATCCGCCTCGGCGATGCTGCCACCGCCAATGTAGAGGTGGTGACGGACAGCCAGCTTTTGCAGGCAGGCAACCGCTGCCCCACCCGGCGGTTCGGCTAGCTGGGCGATCTCGCGCATGGCATAACCTGTCGTCCACAACTCAGGCAAAATCACCGCCTGCGCCCCCTGGGTGGCAGCGTCGGCAATGGCAGCCTCGGCGCGAATCATATTCTTGCGCGGCTCACCCAACACGATGTCCATCTGGATCGCCGCCACTGTCAACTGCTCTGCTGCCATTAGCCCACACCTGCGCTTTCTCTAGCGGCCCAGCCCCATCTGCTCAGGGGCAACCTCTAGCCTACTGGCTCAATCGCGGGTTATTATAGCAGCAAAGCGGGCTGGGCGGCAACTGGCTGCTCGCAGCAAGCCCTCTTTTGTGCAGCAAACTGCTGGTGTGTTATAATCGACGCAACAGGTGAGGTGACGAACGATGCGTTATTACGCCCAGTCCGAAGGCAGCAACGACGAAATCGAGCTTGAGGTAGATGAGAACGGGGCGGTGGCCGAGGTTGGCGGGGCTGCTGCCGACCTGGTGCCACTGGGTGGTGGTCGCTTCTCCCTGCTCCTGCGTGGGCGCAGCTACGAACTGTACGCTGTGCCAGAGGTGGGCGAGGACGGCCAGAGCTTCTATCGTGTAGATGTAGGCGGCCAGAGCTATCGCATCCTGGTCCAGAGTGAGCGAGAGCGGCGCATCCGCAAGGCCGCCCCCATTGCTACCCACCACAGCGGCGCGGTAGCGGTCAAAGCTCCAATGCCGGGGCTGGTCACTGGCGTAGTGGTCAGCGTCGGGGAGGTGGTGCAAAGCGGCCAGCGGCTGATCCTGCTGGAAGCAATGAAGATGGAGAACGAGATTCGCGCCCCCAAGCCTGGTACGGTCAAGAGCCTAGCCACCAGCGTGGGCGACAAGGTAGAGCAGGGCCGCGTGCTGCTGGTGATCGAGTAGCAGCCAGCACCCCAGCCTACGCCCCGCAAGCCAACAACTCAACGGAGAGTTAACCAATGACCACTACCGACCGCCCCACCGACGCAGCAGCCAGCAGCAGCCACCTTTCGCCACGCGCCAAGCTGCGTTGGCTGAACGGCACCTACGCGAAGGCACGCAGCAAGGCCGCTGAGCGTCTACCTCGCTTCGAGAACCACTCACAAATCGCGCTGCAACCGCTCTACACCCCTGCCGACCTTGAGGAGCAGGGCTTCGACTACGAGCGCGATCTTAGCTATCCTGGCGAGTTTCCCTACACTCGCGGCGTGCAGCCGACCATGTATCGCGGACGCTTCTGGACGATGCGCCAGTACGCGGGCTTCGGGGACGCAGCCGAGAGCAACCGCCGCTACCACTACCTCTTGCAGCAGGGACAGACCGGCCTCAGCGTCGCCTTCGACCTGCCAACCCAGATGGGTTATGATAGCGACCACCCCCTGGCCGATGGTGAGGTAGGCAAAGTGGGAGTGGCGATCTGTTCGCTCGACGACATGGAGTTGCTCTTGCAGGGCTTGCCACTCGACCAGATCAGCACTTCGATGACGATCAACGCCACCGCCAGCGTGCTACTCGCCCTCTACATTGCGGTGGGCCGCAAGCAGGGCGTGCCAGAGACGGCCCTCAACGGGACGGTGCAGAACGATATCCTGAAGGAGTACATCGCTCGTGGCACCTACATCTACCCGGTGGAGCCGAGCCTGCGCCTGATCACCGATATGATGGCCTACTGCCGTGACCACGTGCCGAACTGGAATACGATCAGCATTAGCGGCTACCACATCCGCGAAGCGGGCAGCACCGCCGTGCAGGAGGTTGCCTTTACCCTGGCCGACGGTATCGCCTATGTGCAGGCGGCCTTGGACGCGGGTCTGAAGGTGGACGACTTCGCTCCGCGCCTGGCTTTCTTCTTTAACTCGCACAACGACTTCTTTGAGGAGGTTAGCAAGTTCCGGGCAGCACGGCGGTTGTGGGCGCGGATCATGAAGGAACGCTTCGGCGCACAAGACCCGCGCAGCCTCATGCTCCGCTTCCATACCCAGACGGCGGGCAGCACCCTGACTGCCCAGCAGCCAGCTAACAATATCGTCCGCACAACAGTAGAGGCGATGGCCGCCGTCCTCGGTGGCACCCAGTCTTTGCACACCAATTCGATGGACGAAGCCCTCGGCCTGCCGACCGAAGCTGCCGCCCGCACTGCTCTGCGCACCCAGCAGATACTGGCCCACGAGAGCGGCCTGGGCAACGTGATCGACCCGCTGGCGGGCAGTTATTATGTAGAGACCTTGACCACGCAGATCGAGCAGGGCGCACGCGAATATCTGGACAGGGTAGAGCAGCTTGGTGGCACGCTCAAGGCGGTGGAGATTGGCTACTTCCAGCAGGAGATACAGGAGGCGGCCTACCGTTGGCAGCGCGAGGTGGAGAAGAAGGAGCGGGTGATCGTCGGGGTCAACCAGTTTAAGGTGGACGAGGAGCCAGCCACCGACATCCTGCGCGTCAACCCTGCCCTCCAGGCCCAGCAGAACGCCCGCCTTGTTGCGCTGCGGAGTCGCCGCGATAACAGCAGGGTGGCCGAACAACGCCGTACCCTGCGGGCTGCCGCTGAGGGTCGCGCCAACCTGATGCCCTACATCGTCACCGCCGTCGAGTCGCTAGTCACCCTGGGAGAAATCTGCGACACCCTGCGTGAGGTGTTCGGCGAGTACCAGGAACGTGTTTTCTAAGTAGTGGTCAATGCGTGGAGTAGACAAGGAGCAAAGGATGAGCCAGAACCAGGATTGGAGCAACGCGGGTGATCAGCAGTGGGGCAGCGGTAAAGCAGCCGCAGGCGCGTCACCAGCGGACAACGCGAAGGTGACGGCTATCCTGCGCTCGCCCAACCACCACTGGATGAGCGAGCGGATCATGCTGATCAGTTTCACTGGGCGCAAGAGCGGCAAGCCCTACAGCACCCCCGTCAGCTATATGCGGACTGGTGAGGTGGTGACCTGCTTCACCGACAGTGGGTGGGGCAAGAGCCTGATAGGCGGCGCGCCCGTCACCCTGGTGCTGGCTGGGCAGGAAGTAACTGGCACTGCCCAGGCAACCACCGAGCAGGAGCGAGTGACTGAGGGGCTGCGCAAGATGATCCAACACGATGCCGACGATGCCAAATACTTCGGCGTAAACGTGGACAGCGGCGGCCAGCCGAACGAGGACGATCTGCGCGCTGCCGCCGCCAAAACCACGATGATCGACGTAAGGCTTAATCCCTAATCCGCCACGAAGATGGGGGTAGAGTAAGCAGCCAAGACAGGAGGGAGTAGGCAACTTGCCCACTCCCTTCGTGCGCTCTGTGCTTCCTGCTCTCCTAACGGCGTGGCGGCCAGCACGGTCGGCGTGCCGGTGGGTGCAGGGATGCTGGTGGCAGGGCTGGAGTTTAGCGGGGTAGTGGGGGTGGCAGTCGGCACGGCCAACGCGTTATAGAGCGTCTTGCTCAACTGGTCGCGCTGAGTCTGGATGCCAGGGCCGAAGGTGCCATTACTGTAGCCGCCGAGGATGTTGAGGGCTGCGGCCTGTTCGATGTAGCCATACGCCCAATAGCTGGCTGGCACGTCGCTGAAGGTGGGGTTTGAGGGGGTGGAACGGTCGTAGCCACGAGCTTTGACTACGATCTTCGCCAATTGGTCGCGGGTGACCAGGTTGGTCGGCTTGTAGCTACCATCGCTGTAACCACCAATCACGTTGAGGGCGTAGGCAGTCTCCACAAAGCGGTAGGCCCAGTGGTTGGCTGGCACGTCGTTGAAGTGCGGTGTTGTGGGAGTAACGGTCGCCCAACCGCCCGCAATCACAATCATCTTGGCAAGCTCGGCGCGGCTAACGTTGCTGTGCGGCCTGAAGCTGCCATCAGCATAGCCGCCAATCACGCCGCTAGTCGCCAGGCTCTGGATGTAGCTGTAAGCCCAGTAGGTGCAGTCTACGTCGCTGAAGTGCTGGCCGGGGCAGGTGGTAGCGGTCGGCATTGGGGTAGCAGTCAGAACCGGGATGGCGGTGGGCTGGTTGGTCAGAGTAATCTCGTCGCTGTTCGTCTGTTCGCTGCCACCGCTGGTGCGGAGCTTAACGTAGACGCTTTGCAGACCATTGCCGCCCACCAGTTGCCAGCTAATCTCGGTCTGGTAGCTCTGCCAGGCGGCCCCACTGAAATCGGCGCGGTTGCTGACCATCATCTGGCTGGCATAACCAGTGCCATAGATGTAGAGACTGACGTTGGGGCTGTCAGTTGTGGGGGCTTCGTTGTTGATCACCACTGGGTAGACGTTCGAGCGCAGACCAAAGTCCTGCACCCAGTAGCGGGCATAGCCGCTAGCAGCAACGTTGGCAAAGCCCACCCCGATCTCGCGGTAGGTGGCGTTCAGCATATTGGTGCGGTGGCCGGGGCTACCTAGCCAGGCGTTGATCGCGTCCGGCACGGTAGCATAGCCAGCGGCGATGTTCTCGGCGATAGCATTGTAGGGGGTGTAGCCAAAGCTGGATAGGCGTTGATCGAAGCTACGTTGCTGCGAGTCGGTATGGTCGAAATAGTGGTGTACACCCATGTCGTTTGCCAGCCATTGAGCGGCATTCATCAAGTTGGCGTTGAGGCGTAGTGGCCCCAGGCCATTGGTGCGGCGGGCCTGGTTGGTGGCAAGTAGCAATTGCAGTTGGGTGTCATTGTAATCTTGTGGGCCAATCGCTTCAGGGGTGTTGTAAGCAACCTCGCTGGCAATGGGGGTATGGGAGATGGGGGTAGTATCGTCGGGGCGGTCGCGGTGGGTCGAGGAGACAACACGCTGGGGCGAGCCGCCGCTATTGCCTATGGGGCCGCCGGGCATCGCCGCTGCACCACTGCTTAGCGCAGCCGCCAGCAGCGCAACCAATAGAAATGCCAGAGATAGACGTTTCATGCTTCCTGCCTTTATCTTCTTCACTGCTATCTGCATTAGCACAGCCACTCTAGAAGTCTACAAACCAGAGGCCGCCTGTGGATCAGCCAGTGGCAAAACACTACCATGCTTGCGGGCAGTGATTAGCAGCGGCGGATCGGGGGATGTCCACTGCTGGCCCTATTGTAGCACATTGCGCTAGCAGACACAACAACTAGCACATGGTACTTTTGGGAGGTTCGCTTGCCATTTTGTGGTAGAATAGAGGTAAGATAGCGGAGGAGGCTTATGGTGGACGAGATAAAGCGGGTTGGGGTAGTTGGTTGCGGACTGATGGGCAGCGGCATCGCCCAGGTTGCCGCCCAGAGCGGCTACACAGTGGTGGTCACTGAGGCAACCCAGCACTTGCTAGATCAGGGCGTGGCCCGCATCAAGGCAGTGCTGGACAAGGATTTGGCAAAGTCGAAGATTTCTGCCACCGAGCATGGTGAAGCCCTCGCCCGGCTACAACCTACTGTAGACATGGCCCAGATGCACGACTGCGACCTGGTGATCGAAGCGATTGTTGAGCAGCTAGCCGCTAAGCGCGAACTGTTCGCCCAACTTGACGCGATCTGCCAGCCGCGCGCGATCCTTGTCAGCAATACCTCCTCCATTTCGATCACCGAAATAGCGGCTGCCACTCAAAGGGCGGGTCAGGTGGCGGGTCTGCACTTCTTCAACCCGGTGCCAGTGATGAAGCTAATCGAACTGGTCAAGGGGCTGAACACCGACGAGCCGACCGTCACCCGCCTGCTTGCCTTCGGCGCAGG
>Ga0123336_10001222_pt1 | contig 24010 bp, 21 predicted proteins | sample SSSSmetaG_FD_96466 | JGI IMG/M metagenome (GOLD analysis project Ga0123336, IMG submission 96466) | Glacier valley bacterial and archeal communities from Borup Fiord, Nunavut, Canada, to study Microbial Dark Matter (Phase II) - ​SSSS metaG | ecosystem: Environmental > Aquatic > Freshwater > Ice... | reverse complement strand
GCTGGCGGTCCGGACCTGTGAAGAGCTGGCACGCTCCACCGACGCCCTCTTGGCCCTGGCACGAGACGAGCTTGGCCGACGAGAGACGGTCGAGCTCGGCGAAGTCGCGGCCGAGGTCCTGCGCACGCTGACCGACGCAGAACGAGCCCGCATCACGCTCACCGATCCCTCCGTCGCCGCCGTCCGTGGCGACGAAATCTTACTCACCCTCGCCGTCCGCAACCTCGTCGACAACGCGCTGAAATACAGCGACGGCCCCATCGAGCTGTGCATCGCCGGATGCACCATCCAGGTCATCGACCACGGCCGGGGCATTCCGCCCGACGAAATCGAAGATGTCCGCCGCCCCTTCGTCCGCGGCCGCGATCGGCAAGAAACCCGCGGCACCGGCCTCGGCCTGGCCCTCGCAGACCACGTCGCCGACCTACACGGAGGCGAGCTCCTCCTCGAAAACCACCAAGGCCTCCACGCCATCCTCAAACTGCCGCCCTGGACACCGGTGGCCGTTAGGGAGCCGTTAGGGTGAGCCCGCTATACCTTGACGATGCGGTGGGCGGTGTTTTGCGGAGGTTTGCTTTGGTCTCAGGTCGTGGCGGCTGCCCCGTCGCTGACGATGGCGGAGGCGCTCTCTCGGGCTGAAATCGGTGCCCCGGATGTGGTGTTGTCGGCAGCGCGGGCGTCCACGGCGCGGACCGAGGTCGGCGTGGCCGGCATGCTCCAGAATCCGCGGCTCACCGTCGGTACCACCACCGCGTCGACCGCTGTCTTTGCCAGCCTGTTCGTGGCGCTGCCGATCTTTGGCCAGCGGGGTATGGCCATGGGTGCCGCCGACGCCCAAGCGCGCGTGGCCACGGCCGGCGTGGAGCTGGCGCGCCTCGACGCCCGGCTGGCGGTGAGCTGGGCCTGGGTCGCGCTGTGGCAGGCCGAGGCCGAGCTCGCGATTCAACGCGACAACGCTCAGCGACGTGACCGCATCCTCGAGACCGCCAAGATCCGCTACACCGAGGGTGCTGCGCCAAGACTCGAGATCTTGCGTGTCCAGACTGAAGCCCGTCGCGCACACGGCGAGGTGGCCGCGCAAGAAGAGCTGCAGATCTCGGCCGCGGCGCGCCTGGGTGCGTTGATCCCGCCCGGTGGCGAGCTACCAAGCGCCGAGGGCGAGCCGCGTACAGCCACCGCACCGACGGAAAATGAGCTCGACGGATCCTTGACGGACCATCCCCTCTTGCGAAGGGCCCGAGCGCTCTTACACGCCGCCGACGCGGTGGTTGCACGCGAACGACGCGAGCGCTGGCCGATCCTCGGCCTCCAGATCGGCGGCGGCTTTCTCGACCGCAATCCGCCGCCGCAAAACGACTTCAGCTTTGCGCTCAGTGCCGACGTCCCGGTCTTCAACGGCGCCTTGGTCCACCGCGCGCTCAGCACCCGTGACACGGCCCGCGTCGAGCTCGGCGTCATTCAGCTCCAGCAACGGGCGCGTGCGGTGGCTGCGCGGGCCGAGTATCTGGCCGCCCAGCGACGGCGCGGGGCCCTGGTCGAATCGGTGCTGCCCTCGGCCATCGAGGTCGCCGAGCTGTCGGCCGAGGCCTATCGCGCAGGCGGTCTCGACCTCACCGGCACCTTGGCCGCCGAACAAGCGCTCTCCGACGCCAGATTGGCCTCGGTGCGTGCCACCGCCGACGAAAGCCGCGCGCTGGCCGTCCTCGAGCATGCCGCGGGGAGAGCCAGGTGAAGCGGCTTCTGCTGTTGATTGCCGTCGCTGGCTGTCATCACGACGAGCCCGAGCCGCCGGCCAAGGTGGCCAAGGTCCACTGCGTCGCTCCCGAGATGCGCGTGTGGGCCGAGGTGCGATCGTTGCGCGGTACCGTCGCTGCGTTGCCGGATCGCGACGCCATCGTGGCCGCGCAGGTCCCCGGCCGGCTGTTGCGGGTACTGGTGCGTGAAGGCGATCACGTGGAGCGCGGCGCCGTCGTCGCCGAGGTCGAATCCCAGCCGCTCAAGGACGCGCTCCGTCAGCTCGAGGCGCAGCTGGCGCAGGTGACCGCGGCGCGGGAAGCTGCGGCGCTGGCCATCACCCGCGAGCAGCATCTGTACGATCGCGGCATCAGCGCGCGCCAATCGCTGGAGCAGGCCAAGGCCAGCCTCGGCCAGAGTGACGGCGCCGTGGCCGCAGCGACGGCGCAGACCGACGCCGCTCGACAAAACGTCGCCAGAACCTTGGTCCGCGCGCCGATCAGCGGCGTGGTGGTGCGGCTTCACAAGCGGGTCGGCGAGCTGGTCGACGGCACACCAGCCACGCCGTTGTTGCAGATCGCCGATCCCACCGTCCTCGAGCTGGCAGCGACGGCACCGGCCGCAGATCTCATGACCCTCACCGCCAAGCAGCCGGCCACGATCACCTTCGACGCGCTCCCGGGTCGCAGCTTTCCGGCGACGGTGCGAGCGGTCTCGCCCTCGGTCGATGCCGCCACCGGTGTCGGCTCGGTACGGCTCAGCCTGCAACCTACCAGCGACGGTAGGATGCCGCCGATTGGTCTACTCGGCACCGCCGAGGTCACGGTCGGCGCCGCTCGCAACGCCCTCACCGTGCCCGCTGCCGCTGTACGCAATGCCGGCGGCGCCCGCAGCGAGGTGGTGCTGTGCCAAGACGGCAAGGCACATCCGCTCGTCGTCACCGTCGGTGAACGGCGCCAGGGTATGGTCGAGCTCCAGGGGCTGGCACCCTCGGCACGCGTGGCCGTCGACGAGCTGCCCGGCCTGGAAGAAGGCATGCAGCTCGAAGAGCAAAAACCGTGAACCTCGGCGGCTGGGCCCTTCGTCACCGCACTCTGGTGTTGCTGGTGCTGGCGGTGTCCGTCGTCGGTGGTGTCCTCGCCGCCGAGCGCCTGCCGAGCGGCATCTATCCCGAGGTCGATTTCCCGCGCATCGGCGTGGTGCTCCGCCAGGGCGACGCGCCGCCGCAGATCTTTCAGACCTCGGTCACCCGCCCCGTCGAGCAGTCGCTGATGACCGTGCTCGGCGTCGAGCGTGTCCGCTCGCGCACCATTCGCGGTGGCGCCGAGATCCAGCTTCTCTTTGCCGCTCGCACCGATATGTGGCGGGCGCTGCAGCTCGTCGAGGCCAGCCTCAACGACGTGCGCCCGAGCCTGCCGCCCGATACCCGTGTCCACGTCGAGCGCCTCACCCCGGCGTCGTTTCCCATCTTGTCCTTCAACCTCTCGGGCCCGCTGACACCGACGGAGCTCAACGAGCTCGGCGAGCACACCATCCGATCGGCCATCGCCCGCGTCCCTGGCGTCGGCCGTGTCGGCGTTCTCGGCGGCGACGTCCGCGAGATGCAGATCATCGTCGACCCCGAACGCGCAGCGGCAGCCCACCTGCGTCTCGACGAGCTCGCCACCCGGATCCGCCGCTCGATCCCTCTCGTCACCGCCGGTCGCTTCGAAGAAGACCACACCCTCACCACCGTGCTGGCCACCGCCGAGGCCACCTCCGCCGAAGATCTCGGCCATGTGCCCATCGGTCTCGACAGCACTGGGACCCCGATCTTGCTATCGTCGGTGGCGACCGTGGTCGAAGGCGCGGAGGACCGCTTTTTCCGCACCTCGGGCCCGCATGGCGAAACCGTCCTCATCAGCGTCGCCAGGTTGGAAGGCGCTTCGACGCCCGCCGTGGTCCGTGCGGTCTTGCAGGCGGTGGCCGCGCTCGGCCCGTCGCTGCCACACGGCGTGGTGATCGAGCCAGTCTACGATCAGGGCCTCCTCGTCGGCGATTCGATCGCCAGCGTGCGCGACGCGATCGTGGTCGGCGTGATCTTGTGCCTCGTCGTCCTCGGCGTCTTTCTCCGCGATCCGCGCGCCGGCTTCGTCGCTGCCGTCGCCGTTCCGGCCACCCTGGCCATGTGCTTCGTGGTCATGGCGCTGGTCGGCCAGACACTCAATCTCATGTCGCTCGGCGGCATGGCCGTCTCGATCGGCCTCGTGGTCGACGACGCCATCGTCATCGTCGAAGCCATCGCGCGCCGTCTCGAGGACGGTGCGACGCCCGCGGCTGCGGCGCAACAAGGCACCGCCGAGCTGGCCGCCGCAGTCATCGGCACCACGGTCACCACCGTCATCGTGTTTCTGCCGCTGGCCTTCCTGAGCGGCGTGGTCGGCAAGTTCTTCGGCGCGCTGGCGGTGACGTTGTCGGTGGCGGTGGTGCTGTCGCTGCTGGTGGCGCTGTTGGTCGTGCCCATCGTCGCTGCGCGGGTCATGCGCGCACGCCCGCAACGCACCGACACGGCGCTGTCACGCGCGGTCGGCCGGCTGGTGGGCTGGTCGGCCCACCGTCGCTGGGTGGGCCTCTGCGGGACGGCTTTTGCCATCGCCTTTGCCGTGCTGGCGTTGCGCCTGGTGCCGACCGGCTTCATGCCATCCTGCGACGAGGGCGCGTTCGTGATCGACTATTTTGCGCCCACCGGCACCTCGCTCACCGATACCGACCTCGCCGCGCGCCAGATCGAACAGATCTTGCGCGCCACCCCCGAAGTCGCCAGCTACTCCCGCCGCACAGGCGCGCAGCTCAACACGACCGCGGTCACCTTGATCAATCACGGCGACATTCTGGTGCGCCTTCGCGCCGGAAAACGACGCAGCGCCGACGCCGTCATCGCCGCCGTCCGCAACCAGATCGAGCACTCCGTCCCGTCGGTGCGCACCGAGTTCGTCCAGGTCCTGCAAGACATGCTCAACGATCTGTCGGGCACCCCAAGACCGGTCGAGCTCAAGATCTTCGGCCCCGACTACACAGAGCTCGAAAAGCTGGCCCACGAGGTCGCCGACCGCCTCCGGACCGTGCGCGGCGCGGTCGACATTTATGACGGCTTCGAGCGGCCAGCCGCCCAGCGCGGAGTGCATCTCGATCGCGGGGCCATCGCCCGCCTTGGCCTACTTCCCGAGGATGTGGCCCGCGAGGTCTCCGCCGCCCTTCTCGGCGCCAGCGCCGGCACCATGCGCCGTCCCGACCAGCTCGATCGGCTGATCGGGATTCGCGCGCGTTACCCCGACGCTGTCCGCTTCGCGCCCGACAAGCTCGGCGACCAGCCGATCTCGTTTGGTACCAGTGGACAGATTCCGCTGCGCGCCGTCGCCAAGCTGACCAGCGACGAGGCGCCGACCGTCCTCCTGCACGAAGGCCTGCAGCCCGTGGTCATCGTGACCGCCGATCATGAAGGCCGCGACCTCGGCAGCGTCATGAAAGATACCCGGGCGAAGCTGCGCAGCCTGCATCTGCCAACCGGCTATACAATTGAATTTGCAGGACAATATGCAAGCCAACAGGAGGCGTCCGGCAACCTCGCCACGGTGGCCCTGGTGGGCCTGTTGCTGGTGCTGGTGGTGCTGGTGGCCCAGTTCGGCAGCCTGCGTCCGGCGCTGGCGGTGTTGCTGACGGCGCCGCTCGGCCTCGTGGGTGCGCTGGGCGCCCTGTGGCTAACCGGTGTGCCGCTCAATGTCTCGTCGCTGATGGGCTGTGTGCTGCTGGTGGGGCTGGTGGTCAAAAACGGCATCCTGCTCATGGAAGTGGCCGAGCGCCATGCTTCCAAGGGTCTCGGCTATGCGGAATCTCTGGAGAAAGCGGCGCAAGAGCGGGTGCGGCCTATCGCCATGACGACGCTGGCCACGCTGGTGGGTCTCCTGCCGCTGGCGTTTGCCGTCGGTAGCGGGGCCGAGCTGCAACAGCCGTTGGCCGTGGCAGTGATCGGCGGGCTGTCGCTTTCCGCCGTGCTCAGCCTGGTCGTCCTGCCGTCGCTGGCGGCGACGTTTACCCGCCATACGTGAATTTCGCTTTCCGCGCTGACATCGGCCGACAGCCCGCTCCATCTCCATATGAACGACATGCCGCATGGTCCGCGCCGCGTTTCTCGCCGCTGCCGCCGGTACGCCGATCGACATGCGGCGCTGCATTCATGCAGCCGAGCGCGAATATCTCGAGATGGGCAAGCTGACCTGCGCGCCGCAGGCTGCCGAGGGCCCGACGGCCGATCACGAGCGCGAGCTGGCCGCCATCAGCGATCCCACGCAAGCCCGCCGTCCGGCTCCGCCGCATCCACCGTCGAGCAGTCAGCGTCGTCGTGCTACTCGACCTTGAGCGCCCAGACCCCGGACGACCACATGCCGGCATACACGATGTGGTTGGCCCCATCGTAAGCCATCTCGAACGGCCCAGAGCCGAGCATGGGGGCGGCGGGATACTCGGTCCAGTTGGCGCCGTCGGCCTCGTCAGCGACGAGAAGCTTGGGCCCGAAGACCGGCGCGGTGTAAAGGTGCGTGCCGTCGCCGATGACCGAGTTGAATCCAGCATATGGGCCGAGCGTGGCATCCCAGGTGACGCCGTCGTCGGCAGAGCGCATGAGGTGCGGCGTGCCAGCCGCATAGAGGACGCCGCTCGCGCTCTTGTAGAGGCCGCCACCGCCGTGCTGCATGTTGTTGTCTTTGACGACCTGGGTGAAGTTGTTGCCACCGTCGCTGGTGCGCCAAAATCCGCCGTCCTGGCTGCCGAAGAGCCAGGTGCTGGAATTGCCGAGAAACCAGACGCCGTTGCCGTGCGACCAGCCTTTGATGGGGCCGTGCAGCGACCAGGTGGCGCCGCCGTCCTTGGTCTCGAGGATGCCGGAGTCGCCGTCCCACGACGCGTTGAAGGGACTGTTGTAACCGTTCCACGGCGAGTGCGAGGTGACGAGGTTGTGGTTGAAGTCGGCGGGGTCGACGGCCACGTCGTAACAGTCGACCTGAAAGAGCTGGGTCTTCAGCGCCGCAAAGCCGTCGGGCACGACCCAGCTGGCGCCGCCGTCATGCGAGACCCAGAAGCCTTGTGTGCCGCCGCGCACGCCGTCGACAGCGACGAGGTTCTGCGGATCTTTGGGATTGACGCGCACATGGATCGGCTCGTCGAGCGCGCCGCTCAGCTTCCAGCTCGAGCCGCCATCGACCGATTTGTAGATGCCGGGTTTGCCGTTTTGAACGTCGAAGCTGGAGACGCTGAGATAGAGCGTGCCGGCCTGACAAGGGTCGAGGGTGATGCCTTGGGTGAAGACGTCGCCGCCGCCGCCGTGAAAGTTGACGTCGGCCGGGTTGATGTTGGTCCAGGTGCCGGGCACCAGCGCCGGGGCGCCGGCCGGCATGGCCGTCGAGCCGCCGCCAGGCATCTGACAGCCGACAGGAGGGCCATGATCCGGACCCATCGCCGTGCCTGGCCCCGAAGAGCAGGCCGCCAGAACCAAAACCGGCAAGATTCGCATCTCGATCCTCCAAACAGGGCAAACCATCGTCACTGTCTAGTGGCGGCGCGCGGCTAATTTGTCTCACGCGATGTTCGAGGTCGGCAGGCGCTGCTAGCGGTTACTGAATGGCGACGCTGGCGACCGTCTTGTCCCAGGAGATCTTGAGCGTGGCCTTCTTGTCCCCGGCGGGCTCGACGGCGATGGTGAGCTGCTCCACCGGTACTGCCACCGCAGCGACGGCAAGCGTGGCCTTGCCGAGATCGTCCTTGGCGTTGTAGCTGTAAGCGCCCCATTGCTTGGGCGTCTTGTTGACGATCAGCTGCCACTCCTTTTGTCCAGGCAGCGTGAACAGCGCGTAGCTGCCCTTCGGCACTTTGAGGTCGCCGATGGTCAGGTCGCCGTCGGTGGTCAGCGTGGTGGCCTCGTCGGCGCCGGTACGCCAGACCTTGGCCCACGGCACGAGCGCGCCGAAGATCTCGCGCCCCTTCTTGCCAGGCCGACCGTACTCGATGGTGACGTGCTTGCCACCGACGACAGCCGAGACCTTGTCGTGCGGGCTGGCGCGTTCTTTGTCAGCAACTGCCACACCAGCGACGAAGAACGAAGCTGCAACTGCGACCACGGTCTGACCCATTCTTGGATTCATGGACGGTATCGTGGGTTCAACCGCGCCTGCGGTCAAGGTTGCCGTCGGCGCGCGCCTGCACTACCGTAGGCCATGCGGTCAGCTTTGCTTTGCGCGCTAGCGATCTCCGTCGGATGTCATCCCGCCAAACAGCCGGACCGTGTGCCCGGCGTACGCGCGCCGCTGTCGGCCGCCTGCGAGGTCCTCGACGACACACGCTGCCTCTTGCCGTGGCCGTCCAATACCTACACCGTCGCTGACGGCACGACCGAGACCGGGCTCCGCGTCGCGCTGACCAAAAAGTCCCTGCCGGTCGAGGACGATCCAGCCTCGATCAACCGCGGCGACGGCTTCTCGGTGGCCACCCCGCTGGCAGTCGGCTTTCCCCGCCCCATCGACCATCGCCTCCACCAGCAAAAGTCGGCCACCGCCATTCGGCTGCTCGTCGCGCAACCGAGCCGCGCTGACCGCGGCACAGCCGTCCCGCTGCGCACGTTGATCACCAACGACAGCCTCAGCACGCAGAGCATGCTCGTCGCCTATCCGATGCGGCCGCTCAGCTACGACACCGACTATGTCGCGGTGGTGCTCGACGAGCTCGTCGCCGACGACGGCTCGCCGTTCGTGGCCACGCCGGCCGTCAAAGTCGCCCTCGGTCTCGCCGAGCCAGCTACCAACGCCGACGCTGCGCTCTACGCCTATCACGCACCGACACGCGACCTCTTGAGGAGCGCTGGCATCGACGTCAACCATGTCCTCCGCGTGTGGGACTTCACCACCCGCTCCGCCAGCGGCGTGTCCAACCAGCTCGACACCATGCGCACCGCGGCACTCGCCACCGTCGCTGCCGGCAACATCACCGTCATGATCGACACCGCCACCGTATTCCCGGACCAAAGCGCCATCGACATCCGCGGCCACGTGGCCGGCCTGCCCGATTTTCTGACCGACAGCGGCCTCGCGCTCGACGACCAAGGCCTGCCAAAACAAGTCGGCGTCCACGCCGCCCCCTTCCGCGCTCATCCCGGCCGGCACCGGCACCTACCACATGGTCATCTTCGGCCACGGCACCGGCGGCACCGTCAACGACACCACCTTCGACCACGAGATCATCGCGGCTGGCGCCGGCAAGCTCAACCTAGAGTGGGCAGGCTGGACCGACATCAGCATCTTCACGACGCTGGCAGCATTCTCCAACCTCTTCGCCGGCACCGACAAATCAACGTCGCGCCTCTTGGAGTCCCTCAGCGACGCAGCATCGCTAGAGGCGGCGCTACCAGGCAAGCTGGGCGACGCGTTCGCCGAAGCCACCATCGCTGGCACGGTCAACGTAGCCGCCGGCCGCCACCCCGACGTGGGCACGCTGATCTACGCCGGCGGCTCGCTGGGCGGCACCATGGGCTACGTGCACTCCCTCGCCGACCCCAACATTCACAACGCCGTGCTCAACGTCCCGGGCGCGGCCTGGACCCACTTCGCGCCGCAGTCGAATCTGTGGTCGATCTTGAACGGCATCTTCGCCTCAGCGACGCCAAGCGAAATCGATCTGGCCCTCGGCATGCTCATGACGCAAAACAACTGGGACGCCATCGACGGCGCGGCCTGGAGCGCGCTCACCACCCGCACCGACTCGTTCTTCCTGGAGCAAGAGAGCATCGGCGACCCCGTGCTGCCCAACATCGGCTCAGAGTTCGTGGCGACCTCGAGTCACGCGTCACAGATCGGCGCAGTCTTGGAGCCTATCGTAGGCGTCAAGCAAGTCGACATGTCCACCAGCACCGCCATCACCCAGTTCCGCGTCCCAGCGACGGTCACCGATGCCCTCGACATCCACGGCTTCGCCGCCAAAGACAGCCCCGCCGGCATCGCCGCCCGCGAGCAGATCTCGGCATTCATCACCTCGGTCTGGGCCGGCGCGCCGAAGATCGTGGTGCCGCCGTCCTGCCCGAACGGCAACTGCGACTTCTCGAAGTAGCCTTACTGACGGCGGTTTCGGCTTGCTGACATCGGTTGCGGCTTGCTGATGGCGGCTGCGGCTTGCTGATGGCGGCTGCGGCTTGCTGATCTCTTTCTGATCTCTTTTCTGCGAAGCAGAAAAAGCACTTCCCCCGTCGCTGTGAAGTTGTTGAAAACCAAGCCGCCCTCCGACTGAAGTCGGGGTGTTTTCAAAGCTTGTGGTCAGCCAAGCCACCACCAAGAAATGTCCCCGGCTGTCCACAAGCGGCAAATTCACAGCGTCCGTGAAGCCGTACATAGCAAGAAATACCGGTCAAAAAAACTTGATTCCAGCAGGTAAATCTCCCAGTCTACTTCAGCATGTCCCCACGGACCCGCAAGCGCCGCAGTCGTGCCCGTCAGCGACGTTCAGACGTGCAGTTGGCGCTGCCCGGCACCGCAGGCTGGGGCGGTCGACGAAAGGGTGCAGGCCGCAAAAAGAAGACGCCGCGCACGCGCATGCCCCATCTGCGCCGCGAACGGCTTTCCCATCTGCCCGTCCACGTGACCCTGCGCGTGCGTCCGCATGTCTGGAACCTACGCTCTCGTCGCTGTTTCCGCGCCATCGCCTTCCGCGCCTTCCACGTCGCGCGTGATCGACACGGCATGCGCCTCTGTCACTTCGGCGTCGAGGGCAACCACCTGCACCTGATCGTAGAAGCCATCAACGCCGTCGCGCGCTCGAAAGGCATGCACGCCATCACCATCCGCATGGCCCGCGCCTTGAACGGCGTCATGAAGCGACGCGGCTCGGTCTTCGCCGACCGATATCACGCGCATGTCCTCCGTACACCGACGGAAGTCCGGAACGCCGTCCGCTATGCCTTGAGCAATCACGCCGTTCACGCCCTCCGTGGAGGTCGCCCGATTTCGACCACACCGGACCCGTTCTCGTCGGTGGGTTACGACGCACTGGGCCTCTTCGCCCCAGGCACCCTGACCGTTCCAGCCACGACCTACCTACTGTGCAAGGCCCGGGCGCCGTAGTGACATTTTGCCTCTGCGGACAGAAACACCGCACGCGCTCCCCGCCTGCAGCCCAGGCCCGCCGTGCATTTCGTTGGCACAGTTGATGCTAAATCCGGGCCGCATGACACGCACACTCACTGGTCTTCTCACCGTGGCAATCCTCGTCGGCAGCACGCCCGCGTTCGCAGTCCAACAAAACGTCGAGCAGGTCTTTCCGGGCCGCGTCATCATCGGTGTCCACCCGCTCGGCTTCGAGGCCAACAACGACTACTCGGCGCGCTACAAGCTGGCCTTCGATATCGCGGGCCTCCTCGGTCACCCTGGCCGCGTTGGCGTCTGGCTGGGCGGCGGCTTCAACTATGCCTACGCGCCCGGCCCCGCGCACGATCTGCAGCCGTGGTTCTTCGTCATGATGACCTTCGAGCGCTTCCTGCGCATCCCGCTCGTGCCCAGCCTCCGCCTCGGCGTCGGCACCGACGTCTTCTACGACAACGATGGCTACTATGTAGCCGCCTCGGCCGCCTTCAAAGCCGATTTCGGCATGCACTACTACCTGACGCGCAACATCGGCATCGGCTTCCAGAGCGGCTTCACCGCCGGTCCCGTGTTCAAACGCGACGACCCACGCAACCCCAACACGCCGCTGCACGCCTACGGCTACGTCTCCTGGGATTTCGGCTTGGGCGCCCGCTTCGCCTTTTAAAACGACGTAAGATGCGGGCCCATGCAGACCGCCCGCGCTGTACGCAGCCAACTTGCTGCCGTCGCTGATCCCGCCCGTGCCAAGAGCTCGGCCGGCTTTTTCAAAACAGGCGCCGGCCAGTACGGAGAAGGCGACGTCTTTATCGGCGTGACCGTGCCACAGCAGCGCATCGTGGCCCGAGAATTTCGCGACCTGCCACTCGCCGAAATCGAGAGGCTCCTGGCGTCGAAGATCCACGAAGAGCGACTCACCGCGCTCATCATCCTCGTCGACAGCTACGAGCGCGGCAACGACGACACGCAGGCCGCGATCTACGCGTTCTACCTCGATCATCTGTCCCAGGTGAACAACTGGGATCTGGTCGACTCGTCGGCGGCGCAGATCGTCGGCACGCACCTCCTCGATCGCAAGCGCAACGCACTACGCAACCTGGCCCGCTCCAAGTCGATGTGGGAGCGCCGCGTGGCCATGGTGGCGACCTATGCCTTCATCCGTCGCGGCGAGCACGAGGACGCCTTCGCCATCGCCGAGCTCTTGCTCACCGACGAGCATGACCTCATTCACAAGGCCACCGGCTGGATGTTGCGCGAGGTCGGCAAACGCGCCAGCGAAACGGAGCTGCGCCGATTTCTGACTGAGCACGCCGCCCACATGCCACGCACCGCGCTCCGCTACGCCATCGAACGGCTGCCACCCACCGAGCGCAAATCGTGGCTCGGCGCAGCGACGCCAACCCAGGCGCGCAAGAGGTGAGCCCGCCATCGGTATCGTCCCCCATGCGGGCCTTCCTCCTCTCGATCACCCTGGTCGGCTGCGCCACCACACCCTACCGCGCCCGCCTGGACCCAGCCAGCGTCGACAAATGGCTCGCAGCGCGCGGCCCGGCCGACCCCTATTCGCAACTGGCAGCACAGCTCACACGCAACGAAGCCAGCGTCATCGTGGCCCTCGACGGAGCCAAACCACCGTCGCTGACTGGCGTCAAGGTGGTCACCGCACGTCGCCTCGAGGCGCACGACGAAGCCGAACGCGACGCCCGCATCCTGGCCCTCACCACCGTCGCCGGCTATCGCCACGTGGTCGTCGTCCGCGCCGACAGCGTCACCCATCTCTACCCCAACGACCACCTGCAAGCCTTCATGGCGGGCCTCAACCCACGCCTCATCAGCATCCACCCGGTGCTCGCCGAATCGCTGGCGCTCGACGACGCCGTCGACGAAGCCCTCGACCAAGCCGAAAAACGCCAGGCCGAAGCCACCGCAGCCACCGTTGACCACATCCACGTCCTCGTCGGTGCGCGCGTCGACGCGGTGGCCCTCCGTGCCCTCTTCGCCGTCACCCAGCTGGAGAACGCCGGCCTGGCCCTCGAGCGCCGCGACAGCCTGCCCGCCCGTCCCACGCTCGACGACGCCGCCCATGCCCGCACGCCCTACGAGTCCCTGCTTCGCGTCCGCGCCGCCAAGACCTGGAAGACCGCCTGGCACCAGCGCCGCGCCGAGATCTTGCCCGAAGTCGAGCCGAGCCGTCGCCAGGCGATAGAAGCGGTGTTCGATCCCCCGCCAGCCTGCGCGCCCAACAAGAACGATCGCATCGTCATCGACACGCCGACCGATCTGCTGTTCGCCTACACCGCCATCAAGGCGCAGAAGGGCGAGGCCCCGGCCCTCGTGACCCGTATCCTCGATCTCCTCGACGACGCCCACCTCGCCTGGGCATTCTCGTCGCTGCTCGTCGAGCTCCGCGGCCACGTCGCCGCCAATAGCCCGATGACCACGCGCATCAATCAGCACCTCTTGGCGCAGCTGTCGACGCTGAGCGGCCTCATGCGCACCGCGCCGAAGCGTTTCATGTCCTTCTCGGCGCTCAGCATCGCGCTCTTGCCGGCGACGATCGATCCGCCCGTGCGGGCCGCACTGGTAGACCTCGCCGGCGAAGCCGCCCATCGCCGCCTGGGCGCCGCCACCGAGCCCAGCGAGCTACTCGAAGGCACCATGTGGTCCGCGCTGGCGCTTCTCGTCTATCCGCCCGATCTCCGCGGCGCGTCCATTCAGGCCACCGTCACCACCATCAAGGCCCGTCTCGACGGCGATCTGCAATCCTCGCGGGGCTGGAGCATGGCGACGTTGCAGCTGGTCGACGAGGTCTATCGCCTGGTGACGGGCCAGCCGAGTGCCATCGACGTCACCGCGCCCAAGGTCATCCGCGCGCTCAGCGGCGAGATCAAATGGCCCGAGCTCGCCAGATTTGCCGTCGCTGGCACGCTATATGGATGGGCCGCGCTCGAAGATCGACTCGATCCGGCCCAGCCGAGTGGTGAGCCGCGCGCTGCGCTGTCCGAGGCGCTCTTGCGTCTGGGCGGCCCGGGTGAGGCGATGTCGACGTCGGAGGCAAACGAGCTCGCCGGCTTCGCCGATACGTTGTTATCGGGCCTCTCGCGTCTGTTCCGCGCACCCACCCGCGGCGCCGAATGCAAAGGCCACAGTGTCCCCGATCCGCAGCTCGCCGCACTCTTGCGTCGGGTGAACCCCATGCGACAACGTCTGCTCGCCCGGCCCGCCAGCAGCGTCTCCGCCCTCCGCGTCAAGCTGTTCGTCCAGTTGCTCTCCGACGCGCTCGACGCCGCCTCGCCAGGGAGCCTGCACTTCACCACCAGCGACGACAGCGCGCAGAAAATCATCGACAGAGGCCTCGCCACCACAGCGCTCGAGCCGTACGCCGCGGCGCTTGGCTCCGGTTATGTCTCGCTCCGCGGCTATCTGGCCCGCGATCCAGAGCGCGCGTCGGTGTTCAGCGCCGAATCCGGCATCGCGCTGCTGCACGGTATCGAAAAAGCGATCACCCGCTCCAGCTCGCCAGCCGACGTGCTCCTGCTCGGTCTCGATCGTTTGCCGGCCCATCCGACAGGTACGTTCAGCCAGCTCAGCCAGAGCATGGCCAAGACGCTCTTCTCCGCCGGACGCCATGACGAGGCCGACACCTGGCTCCTCCTGGCGGCGACCGACGCATTGTTTCACGAGAGCCCGCCGTCGCCGGGCCTGCTGTCGCTGGCCATCGCGCAGCGTAGCCGCGTGGCGCCGCTCTTGGTCCTCGTCGACGACGGCTACGCACATCACCAGGGCCGCGTGCCCGACGCCCAGCGCAGCCGGAAGCTCCTGCGCGCGGCCGCCGAAGAAGGCTGTCTCGTCGACGACGCCGAGCTGACCTTCGTGGTGCGGCAGTCGATCGAAGACTTCGGCAATGGGCGCCACAAGCGGGCGCGCGCCGAGCTCGATCACGTGCTGGCCGAGCTCGGTCGCCGTCCCATCGAGGTGCCGCGCCTGTCGCTCACCTACGAGCAAAAGCCGGTGGCGTCGGTGTTCACGCTGCACCTCGACGCTACCTATGCGTCGCCGTTCATGCGTGGTTTCGCGTCGTTTCAGCTCGGGATCGGCTGGCGCAGCCCGGGCCCGCGCGAGGTCCGCTTCGTCGAGTCACTCAAACATGACAAGGCCGAGGTCCGCGACACCGAGCTGGCGCGGTTTGCCACCACGACGCTGGCCATCGACCTGGTGTATGCGCTCTCCGACGGAGACACCAAGGCCATCGAGGAGCTGTCGGGCCGTTTGCGCGACTGGCTCGAGGGCGAGATCAAGCTTGGCAAGCGCACGATCACCAGCACGCAAGAGCTCGGCTGGGATGTACAAGGCCTGCTCGCCGTCGCCGCCGTGCTGGCGGCTGATCGCCACCTGCCGCTGTTGTCTGCACGTCTATGGATGGCGCTCGACAACAGCCTGGCGACGTCGAGCACCGACCTCGAGCTGCGTAAGATCCTCGATCCGGCGCCGTCCGCACTGGAGACCCCGGCGCTCAAGAGCGCCGTCGCCCGCGCCCGCATTGGCGTGGCCGCGCTGGGCGCCATCCGGCCCTGCACCGTCGAGCGGCCCAAGCTCACCGAGCCCACCTGCGAGCAATATCCGCTGGTCATGTCGCTCTGGCTGGCCCATGCGACCGTGATGCCACCGCCCATCCCAGCCGGCTGCGCGGTCGATCCCGCCACGCCGCTCCTCCTCACCGCCGCCACCAAACCCGCCGATCCGGGCTCGGCCGACACCGTCGAACGCACCGTCGCTGCGCTCGTTGGTAGCAACCCAGCCGAGGCCGCGCGCTTTCTCGAGCGCTATCGCCTCCGCAGCCCCGGGCTCACGGCCCTGGCGCGACGTCTCGCGGCCTCGCCGGCCGTGTCCGAAAGCACACGCGCCAGGTTGCAAAAGCGCGTCGAGCGCGAATAAATCTCGAATCGGAGAGTTCAACCCACATATGTCGCTATTATTTCAGCTGGCCCTGGCCCACCTCTTCGCCTTCGCTCCCGTCGCTGGCGTGTCGAGCTGTCTCACCACCAACGGCAGGTCGGCCTGCGGTTATTCGTGCGTTGCGGCACACGGCCAGGTCGCCTGCGCACGGACGCCATCCGGCATTTGCAAGGCCACCAGCGACAACGTCGAAGCACCTGGCGTGGTCTGCTGGGATCCACCCGACTGGGTCCGCGCGCACTACGCCGACAATGTCCCACGCGCCGACTGCATCACCCGCAACGGTAGCGTCGTCTGTGGCTACGCCTGCACCGGCCTCGGCGACGAGATGGCCTGCGCCCAATCCCCCGACGGCATCTGCCGCGCCAGCTCCAAGCGCGGCGTGGTTTGCTGGGATCCGAGCCCGTCGACGTACTGCGCCGACAACAAGCCTTTGCCACGCCCGCAATGCATCATGAGCGACGGCGAGATCGCCTGTGGCTACGGCTGCGAAGCACGCGGCGGCAACATGGCCTGCGCGGCGACGCCGGGCGGAAAATGTAACATTTTTCCGTCGGAGATTATCTGCACCGACCCCGAAGCACCGCTGAGCTGTGGGGGGCGCCCGTGCGTGCCGGATTCACCCGCCAGCCCGCGTGGATGGTGTCGCCCGCACAAGTAGCGCCTGAGACTTATTTCTTCGACGGCGGCGACGGCTTGCCCATGTAGCGCACCGGCACGTTCTCGAACGTCCCCGCGACCCACGCGTTCTGGAACTTGCCCGGCGCAGCGTCGCCCTGATAGCAAACGACGACCTTGCCCGACGCCGTTCCGCCTTGCTGAAACATCGACGCTTTCTCGTCGTACGGCTTCACATCCCACTTGGTGATCTCGACGGCCCAGGCATTGGACGCGTTCCAGCTGGTGCGCGACTTCGGATCATCGGGCTTGTTGATCTGGAAGTAGCCGCCGCCGTAGCCCATCGGGTGCACCATCTTCTTGCCTGCCGTCGGATCTTCAGGGAGCTCGACCGAGACGAACTGGCCGTCGCCGCTGATGGAGGTCGGGGTGTCGAGCTTGCCCTCGTGCACCACGAGGCGCCACTTGCCGAACATCGGCTCGAAGTACACCGCCTTGGCCGCGAACGGCTTGCCCTGGGCCTCACCCACGATGGGGCCGACCGGGACCTGCTCCAACGTCGGCGTGGCCGTCCACTTGAAGCCGCCCGCCGCCGTCGTTGCGCCGGTGGTCGCGCCATCTTTGTGACAGAAGACCGTCCCTAGACCCAATACCCCGAACAGGGCGAGTCTCAAAACCGTAGTTCCCGCCACCGACGCTGATATGCCTGAGGTGATCAGATGTCGCATGAGGTCTCCTATGTCATGAATGGCGTCGGCAACTGACCGAACCTGGCCGTTCCAAGCGATACGGCGGATGAGCGTAAACCTTCCCCACGTGATATGGTGAAGAACGGAGGCTCTAAATGACTTCGCGTGTTGGCTTGATCCTTTGCGCGTGCCTCATGGCGTGCGATGTCGGCACCACTGGCAACGGTGGCGACGGCGACGGCGGCAACAACAACGGCGCCGATCTGTCGGGCACCAACATCGGTTGTGAAGGCCTCGAGTGCCAGATCAACCACCAGTGCGCCGGCGGCGCCAAGACCACCATCACCGGTACCGTCTACGCACCCAACGGCACCTTGCCGCTCTACAACGCCGTGGTCTTCATTCCCAATGCGCCCGTCGATCCCTTCACGCCCGGCGTCACCTGCGATCGCTGCAACGGCGCCGTCTCCGGCAAGCCCGTCGGTGGCGCAGTGCTGACCGGCCCTGACGGCAAGTTCATCATCACCGACGTGCCCACCGGAACGGCCATCCCGCTCGTGGTGCAGATCGGCCGCTGGCGCCGCCAGGTGACGATCAACGTGCCCGACTGCGCCACCACGGCGCTCGACAACGGCGCCACGCGTCTACCCAAGAACCGCAGCGAAGGCGACATCCCGCAGATGGCCATCGCGACGGGCAGCTCCGATCACTTCGAGTGCTTGCTCCTCAAGATCGGCATCGACAAGGCCGAGTTCACCGCGCCCAACGCGGCGACGCCTGGCAAGATCCACTTTTTCACCGCCACCAACTCCGCCGGTCTCGACCTCGCCACCCCGGCGCCCAAGGCCACGCAGCTCTACTCCAGCCTCGCCAATCTTTTGAAATACGACGTGGTCCTCTTGCCCTGCGAGGGCAAGGGCTACGACAAGAGCCACGCCAACAACATGGCGCTCAACCCCAACCCGCTCGGCCTCATCAGCCAGTATCTCGACGCTGGCGGCCGCGTCTTCTCCACCCACTTCAGCTATGACTGGTTCACCTACGACCAGAGCCCGTACAACAAGCTCGCCAAGCCGCTCGCCGGCAATGGTCTGTGGCCGACGGAGCAGGGCGACGACTACAACAACACCATCCACGCCACCCTCGACACCAGCTTCCCCAAAGGGTCTGACTTCTCCAAGTGGCTCAAGTTCGCCGGCGCCGCCTCCGCGCCCGGCAAGCTGGACATCTCGCAGAACCGCCATGACATCACCGGCGTCGACAACACCTACGCGCAATCGTGGGCCAGCTACGACTTCACGCCCAACGGCAGCGGCCCCGGTGTCATGCACTTCACCTTCAACACGCCGCTCAGCCCGCCCAAAGACGACATGGGTGCGCCGCTCTATTGTGGCCGCGCGGTCTACAGCGATTTCCATGTCACCACCGACTCGGTCACGATGACCACCGATCCGTTCCCGGCTCGCTGCAAGGTCGACCCCGTCGCCAATCCGATGAGCGATCAGGAAAAAGCGCTGGCCTTCATGCTGTTCGATCTGTCGTCCTGCATCCAGCAAGACTCGCAACAGCCCATCCCGTAGCTCATCCTCTGATCATGCGCCTCGCCTTGCTTCTCTTCTGTGTCTCCGCCTGTGCGACGGCACCTCCGCCCATCCCCACCGCACCACCACCCAACTGTGAGCCGCCGGCGCGCAGCATCAAGCCCGGCGCCTGCGCGGGCTCCCTCGAGCCCAGCCTCCTCGACTGCATGGCCTGCGACGGCGCCCGCGGCTGCGTCGACAAAAACCGCAACGTGTACTGCGTAGACAACCAAGGCTGTGACGATCCACGCTGCAACCCCGCCGCAAAACAAGGCCGAGACGACGCCCTGTTGAGCCGCTGAGGTCTGTTATCGTCCGGCCATGCGCCTTGTCGCGTTGATCGAGGTCATCGTCGACGGTGACGAAGCCAAAGCGCTCGAGATCTTGAAGTCGACACCGTCGCTGGCGAAGCGGGTCCAGCAGCCAAACAATTCGCGGCGCGGTTCGGAAGCACCGTCGACAAAGCCCATCTGATTGCCTTTGCCGAGAAGGTGGCGCGGTTCTATGGCGCCGATCTACCCGCCGAGCATCGGCTGGTCTTTCACTTCATTTATCAACCGCGATCCAAGAATCCGCACACCTACGCCGAGGTGCTGGAGAACCATTCCATCGTCGAGATGCGCGACGGCGAGAAACCCGAAGATCGGGTGGCCATCGTGCTGCACGAGGCGTTTCACCATCTGTATGGCTCGGCCACGGCCCACTCACCATCAGCGTCTCGTCGCGCGGTTTGCCGACAGCAAAGACCCGATGGCGTTCGGCTATTACAACCTCCTCAACGAAGCCGTCGCCGCCTCGCTCGGCAACGGTCTCGTCGAGCGCATGGTAAATCCCAAGGGCTTCGATGCCTATCGCGCCAAGCCCGAGTCGTTCGTCTCCGACAGCTTCAAGGACCGTGCGGCCAAGGCCATCATGCCGCTGCTCGAGCAGACGCTGGCCGCCGGTGGTGAGCTCACCGACGAGGCTTTCGTCAAAGGATATCTCGAGCGCGTGCGTGCCGGGCTCGGTGACTTGGCCGATGCGCCGCTGTTGTTGCTCCGCGTGGGCCTGGTGGGCTTGCCGAGCAATGCGCTCAAACCGCACAAACGGATCCTGCAACGCAAGATCGTGCCGGTCATGTTCAGCACGCTCAATGCGCTCGACGCACGTTTTCTCGAAGAGCTGACCGCGCACGCCGAACAAAGCGCCGCCATCCTGCTGCGGCCCCAAGACAGTCTTGGCGCGGTGGGTCCGCTCGTCGGTGAGCTGCCCAAGGTTGCGGCGCCGTATCTGTTTGTGGTCGCGCGGACCCCAAGGGCCAAGATCTTCGTGATGGTGGCCAAAGATCCAGCCGACTTCACCCGGCTCGTCGAGGGATTCGTGGCGTTGCCGCGCGCCGGCAAGGGCCTCATCGCTCTGTTCGACGCATCGGCCGAGCGGGTGAAGCCGGTGTTGCATTGAGTAGCAAGCTATTCGGTGATTTGAGACAGGATTTGCGCGGGGTGGGTTTCGGCTTTGGCCACTTTGCGCCAATGTTTTACGATTTTGCCGTCGGGGCCAATCCAGACGGTGGAGCGAATGACGCCGATGGTCTTTTTGCCGTACAGGACTTTTTCACCGTAAGCGCCGTATTTCTCCATCACTTTGCGATCGGGATCGGAGAGCAGCGTGAACGGCAGCTTGTACTTGGCGCGGAACTTGGTGTGCGCCGCAGCGTCGTCGGCGGAGACGCCGAGGATGACCGTGTCGGCGTTGCCGAAGGCTTTGTGGTTGTCGCGAAAGCCACATGCTTCCTTGGTGCAGCCGGGCGTGTCGTCTTTCGGATAGAAATAGAGAATCACGTTCTTGCCGGCAAAGTCTTTGAGCGAGACCTTCTTGCCGTCCTGGTCGGCGAGGGTGAACGCCGGCGCTGCCTTGCCTTCTTCGATGGCCATATGTCTCCTGTCGTTAGGTAAGTGAAGTGCGGTTCTTGAGCCAGGTCCAGGTGCGGGAAAGCCCGTCATGGAGTGAGGTCTTGGGACTCCAGCCGAGCCCGCAAATCTTGTCGTTGTCGCCGACCCGCCGCGATCCAGCGGTCCAGTCGGCGGCGTCGTAGATCGGCGCCAGCGACGATCCGGACACAGCGATCATCGCCTTGGTCAGCTCGACGATGTTGGTGGCCACGCCGCTGCCAACATTGTACAGCTCGCCGGCCGGCGCCTTTTCCATGGCCATCATCGTCGCTGCGGCCACGTCGCCGACATAGACATAGTCGAGCGATTGATAGCCGTCGCCATGAATGAGCGGCGCTTCACCGCGCAGGAGGCGCTCGAAGTTGGCGACGATGACCGACTTGTAACCGAGCCCAGGATATTGCCGCGGCCCATATGCGAAATAATAACGCAGCGCCACCGCCGGAATACCCGTGGTGGCCGTGAGATACGCGCCAAGGTGCTCGCCAGTCAGCTTGGAGATGCCGTAGAGCGTCTTCGGCGCCGGCACATCGGTCTCCAGCATGCTCTCGCCGCGCAGCCGTCCATGCGCATACAGCGACGAGGAAAAGACGACTTTTTTGACGCCAGCCCGCGCCGCAGCGGCATAGAGCCCCTGCGTCCCGAGGATATTGGACAAGACAACGTCCTCGGGCGAGCTGAGCGATTGGTTGTGTTTCTCGGCGGCCAGATGAAACAGAAAGTCGACGCCTTCCAGATGGTGCGCGAGGTCGGCGACCGAATCCCGGCCAAGGTTGTGCTGATGGACGGCGACGCGCGGCTGCGCCACCGGCGGTGCCGCGTACTTCAGGCTGTCGAGGACGATCACGCTGGCCACGCCCGCCTCGATCAACGCGTCGACGAGATGTCCGCCGATAAAGCCGCAGCCACCGGTCACGGCCACGCGGCTGTCTCGCAATGAGAAGGTCATGCCCCGCAATCTACCCGACCGGTTCGTGATAAGGGAGGGGATGCGCTGGTTTCTGGTGTCGCTGCTCGTGGCTTGCCATGGTGCGCCGCCTGCGCAGCCCAATCTTGCCACTGGCAAGATTCAGCGGCCCGGCCCCACTACGGGCGAAATCACCAGCAACATCTTGCGCGCAGACTACGCGGGTAGCCAGGCCTGCCGTCGCTGCCATCCGGCGATCTACCAAGCGTGGCAAGGCTCGCCGATGCACAACATGACCCGCGAGCTGCCGGGCGCCAAGCTGCACGCGCCGTTTGCGGGCGAGCGCTTCACGTTCAAGAACGACAGCATGGTCCTCGACGAAAAGAACGGTCAACGATGGATGCGCCTGCACTCGGCGAGCCGCGGCGACGAGGTCTATCGGCTGACCAAGGTGATCGGCGGACATCACCGCGAGGACTTCGTCGGCGTGCAGGAAGGCAAGCCCGCCGTCGAGCGCGTGATGCCGGCCAGCTTCGCCATCGCCGCCGGCGAGTGGCGCTACAAAGGCTACTCGGTCATGAGCCCCGAGCGGCCCGAGCTGCGTGCCGGCGCAGTCTGGAAACGCACCTGCGTCTTTTGTCACAACACGGAGCCGTACTTGTCGGTGCTGGCCGGGCCACTCTCCGTCGGTGCCGGGCCTTATCAAGGCGCGGTCGTGGACTCGATGTTGCCAGCTGGCAAGCGGGCCAAGCTCGCTGTCACCGACGAGGCCGGCCTGTCACGGGCTTTTTCGGACGAGCTCCGTCATCTCGGTCAGCCGGTCACGCCCGCCGACGCAGCGTCGGTGGTGAAGGCCACGCGCCTCGCGTTCGACGCCAAGAACCTCGTCGAGGTCGGCATCGGCTGCGAGAGCTGCCACGGTGGCAGCCGCGTCCACACCGAGCATCCCGGCGTCACGCCGTCCTATCGCCCGCGCAGCGACTTTCTCAAGGTGACGTTCCCCGACGACCCCGACGACCAACACCGCCGCGCCCGCGAGATCAACCGCGTCTGCGCGCGCTGCCATCAAGTCCTCTTCTCGCGCTATCCGCACACCTGGGAAGGCGGCAGCCGCACCAGCGACGGAGGCGGCAGCCACATCAACAGCGGCGAAGGCCGCGACTTCTTGCTCGGCGCGTGTGCCGGCGAGCTCAGCTGCACCACCTGCCACGACCCGCACGCGTCCGGCGACGGCAACCAAAAACGCATGGCCGAGCTCGAGACGCGTGCCGGCGACACCGTCTGCCTCGGCTGCCACCAAAAGTACGCCACCGACGAGGCCCTGTCGGCACACGCGCACCACAAGCCGGACGGTGCCGGCGCGCGTTGCCTATCTTGCCACCTGGCCAAAAAGAACATGTCGCTGGACCATGGCCTCGGCCGCTATCACCGCATCGGCATCCCCACCGACGCGGCCCGCGTCGAGCGCGACCGTCCGATCGAATGCGCTCTCTGCCACGCCGACCGCAGCGTGCGAACGCTCTTGGACGACATGCAGCGATTCTGGGGCAAACGCTATGACGCCAATCGCGTGGCCCAGCTCTACGGCGGCCTGGACGTCAATCCGATCATGGAAACGCTACGCCGAGGCAAACCGCACGAACAAGCCACCGCGCTCGGCGTGTTGGCCGAACACCCCGACGCCAAAGCGACCGCACTCGTCGCCGAGCAATTCACCCACCGTCTACCGATCGTGCGCTACTTCGCGGTCAAAGCGCTGGCGGCGATCCTGGGTAAGCCGATCCAGATTGATCTCTTCCGAGACAACGCAGCGGTAGCCACGGACGTAGCCAAGCTCACCGGCATCCAACCGTCGACGCCCAAACCGGCGCCCGCCAACAGCCCTACTCACGTCAACGAAGAGGACTGACATGGCGCCCGCCAAGATCATCTACGTAGATGTCGACGACACCCTCATCCGCAGCTTCGGCTCCAAACGCATCCCCATGACCGACATGGTGACGCTGATCCGCGCCCTAAAAACGCACGGCGCAACGATGTACTGCTGGTCGAGCGGCGGCGCAGCCTACGCCCGCACCTCGGCAGAAGAGCTGGGCCTGGCCGACTGCTTCGTGGCCTTCCTACCCAAACCCCACCTACTGCTAGACGACGTAGCCATCAAAGACTGGTCCCTGACCGAGCTCCACCCAAATGAGTGCCGCGCGCTGACCCCAGCAGAGCTACTAACCAGATAACCCGGGGGTCCCTCACTAAGCAGAAAAGACACTTCCCTCGTTGCTGGGGTCATGTGGAAAACAAGTCGCGCGGGATCGACACGGCGATCACCATCCGGCTGGCCCGCGCTCTCAACGGCGTCATGAAACGACGCGGCTCGGTCTTCGCCGACCGATATCACGCCCATGTCCTCCGTACACCGACGGAAGTCCGGAACGCCGTCCGCTAT
>Ga0123336_10001220_pt1 | contig 24027 bp, 21 predicted proteins | sample SSSSmetaG_FD_96466 | JGI IMG/M metagenome (GOLD analysis project Ga0123336, IMG submission 96466) | Glacier valley bacterial and archeal communities from Borup Fiord, Nunavut, Canada, to study Microbial Dark Matter (Phase II) - ​SSSS metaG | ecosystem: Environmental > Aquatic > Freshwater > Ice... | reverse complement strand
TCCGTCGTAGCTCGTCATTCCGCTGATATCGAACAACACCGCCGCACCCTCGGGTCCGACTCCCGCAAGTTGCGCATCGAGTGGGCCAAGGGCGCCGCTCAGATTTTGCTTGTCGAGATGCCCAACGATCTTGGCAGTGAGAACCGGCACCTGAGCATGCTATCACAGCGCCGGATCGCTAGACCTTTTGCCAGGCTGAGCCTCGCGTCGAGGTATCGGCGGACTGGTAGCGCACCGTGGCCTGCGACCAGGCGACGTTGCCCCAGATCCAGTCCTCGAGGCTGCGGGAATAGGCGCGCTCGATATCCGAGGTGTCTGCCGCGGCGTTGTAGCGGGCGCGCAGCACGCCAAAGCGGGTCAAATCGGATTGATAGATGCGAATGGCGGCCTTGCGGCCCTCTCCGGCATCGATATCGTGCTCGCGACGCATGACCTGGACCAGATTGATCGGGTCGCGATCGCCGCATTCCTTGTTGTACGAATAGATGTCGTTGGTCCAGGCGCAGAGCTGAACGGCGAGCTCGCGCAGCTCACGCCAGGCCGGCCGGTCGGTGACTTCCGTCGGCAGCGTGCTGCCGAGGGCCGGCTCGATGAGGTCGAGGACGGGGAAGGTCCCGATCGACCAGGAGCGCAGTAGCCGATAATTGCGGAAGCTCGGTGAGCGGCCAGAGCGACGGTACGGGACCTCGAGAAGGCAGCCGTCGAAATACTGCCGCATGCTGAGCTCGAAGCGATCGAGCCAGACCGGACCCGACAGCGCCAGCATGCGCCGGCGCAGGTCGGCGAGGGCCAGATGGAGCGGACCCGCGTCGCTCGGCAGCGTGCCGGTGGACAGCACTTGCTCGTAGCCGTCGAAGAGCTGCGCCATCTCGGCCACTTCGGCGCCCTCGCCCTGGCCGTCGTCGAAGAGAAACAGCCAGGCGATGAGGTCGGCGCCGAGGGTGAGCGCGTCGAGCTCCGCCTTGCGGTAGCAGTTGGCGGCCAGCACCGCCGGACGGGTCCGGGCCATCTTGGCCCACACCTTCGGCTCCTCCGCGAGACGAAAGCGCCGCACCCATTCGACGCTGGCCCACTCGCACGCATCGGCGAGAGGATTGGCAATCAGCAATGGAGCACCAAGGCTGAGCAGATCGGGTAGGGGCAGCGTGGCCGTGAACTTGTCGGCAGGAAGCGCGGTTTGCATGGAATCACCTGATTCGAGTTGGCAGCTGCATATCACGGGCTGGATATCGCGCAATGCGATATTCACTAAATTCCGCCCAATTCTTGATATTGCGGTTTCGTGTCACGAATTTGCACACCAACGCCGATCGTAACTTCCTCGTTCTCGACGGGAGCCGTCAAATTTTTGACGAACCGGAGACGTCAAATTAATGACGCAAACGGGCCGGCGGCGATTGAGACAAACGGCGACGTCGTAAAACAAATGTAACCAGCAACAATATCTCTTCCGACCGTTTGCGGTGCCGGCCGGCACCATCGCCGGCCGTCTTGGCCACGTCTCCCTCGAGATGGAGCGTGGACAAGACGCCGGTGAACAAGACGGTGGCCCCAGCATCGGGCCATGATTCAACTGGTTACGACAGACCCTCGGCCTTCAACGCCTCCATCACCTTGGGACGCGCCGCGACGCGGGCGATGTACGCCAACAGACCCGGGAAGCGCGACAGGTCGACGCCCGTCGGGCCTGACCAGCGCAGCACGGTAAAGAGATAGGCGTCGGCGGCGGTGAACTGCGTGCCCATGAGGTAGTCGTGACCGGTGAGCTGCTTCTCGATCCACTCGAAGCGGGTCGCCAGCTTGTCGCGGAAACCCTGCTTGACCTCGTCGGGATTCTTGGGATTGAAGAGCGGGCTGAAGCCTTTGTGGATCTCGCTGGAGATGAAGGTCAGCCACTCTTGCAGGCGGTAGCGCTCCATGGTGCCGGCCGGCGGCGCCAGCTTCGACGCGGGGGCCTGGTCGGCGATCCACTGCACGATGGCCGCGCCTTCGGACAGCTTCTGGCCGTCGTCGAGCTGGAGCAGCGGCACGTAGCCTTTGGGATTGATGGCGTAGTAGTCGTCGCCCTCGGCGGTCTTGTGCGCGCGGGTGTCGACCTTGGCCAAGTCGAACGGCAAACCCGCCTCGCGGAGGACGATGTGTGGTGACAACGAACAGGCCCCGCTGGAGAAATAGAGCTTCATGTCGGGTACTCCTTGGATGATGGTGCGGTGATGGGTGAGAAAGGCGAGCGACAAACCTTGGTCTGCCACTTGCTTTTGTCAAGGTACTTGTTTTCAGGAAGTGACATCTGCCGTTAGCCGTCTTTCAGCCGCTCTGCGTCGCGACCCTGGTGGTGGCGCTGTGGGCGATGGCGCGGAAAGAGGCTTCGCCGGCCGCGTTCTTCGTTCGGTATGGCGTCATCGCCGTGGCTGCCTTCATCGGCGAAGACACCTGTATCCGCGGTTATCGTTTTTATTCGTACGCGCCCGGCTGGTGGCTGCAGATGGACCAGGTGCCCCTGCTCGTGCCGCTCATCTGGCCGCTGGTGATCTTGTCAGCCGATCAAGTGGGCCGCGCTGTGGGCGTTTCCCGTCGCTGGGCCTGGTTGTGGGCGTTCGGCTGCGTGGTGGTGGACGCCTCTTTGGTCGAGGTGGTGGCCGTGCGGGCTGGCTACTGGACCTGGGTCGAGCGAGGCCATCTCGAGGTGCCAGTCATCGGCATCCTCGGCTGGGGCTTCTTTGCGGCCGGCGCCATCCTGCCCAAGGCTTGGCCGCTGGTGTCCGGACCGGTTGCTGTCCACATCGGCATCCAGGCGACGTGGTGGGGGCTGTTTCGCCACACCATGCGCGTAGACCTGAGCCCGGCCTCGACCTATGTCGTCGCTGCGCTCAGCCTCGGGCTGGTCATCGCCATCGTCCTCACCGGACGCACGGGACGCGTGCCGTTTGCCGTCGCTGGGCCGCGCATGTTGGCCGCTGGGCTCTTCGTGGTTCTGCTGGCCACGTTGGTGCCGTCCGTGCCGCTCTATGTCCATCTGGCCGCAGTGGCCGTGCCTTATCTGGTCATGACCGAGTGGCGCGCAAGAACACGTTGGCCGGCAAGCCAACGTGCAGCCACACCGCCGTCCCCACCAGGTAAAGGCCCAGCTCCGCCGAGCCCAGATGGGTGAGGAAGATGCCGTCGCTGGCACCGAGGCCTCTGTGCACGCGCGGCCGATACACCAGCCATTGCACCAGCGGCGCCACGACCATCAACCCCTCGCGAAGCCCCAGCCACCCAAGGCCCACGCCGACAGCAATCACAGTCGCTGACGCCAGCAACAGGCCATCGATGATCCGCATCGACGTCGGCACGCCATGTACCACCGGAAACGTTGGCACGCCTGCTTCGCGGTCGCCCGGCAGATCGCGCAGATCGTAGAAAATCTCGTAGCTCAGCTCGAACAGAAAGAAGAACAGCGCCAACAGGGCCGTCCCGGGCCAACCCAACCTGGGCGCCCTGCCCGACCACGCCAGCGGGTAGCCAAAACAGGTCACGATGAAGATCAACGCGGACGACATATTCTTCCAGGCGTAGACCTCCTTGAAGCGTCTCCGCGACCAGCCGGGGGGCATCGGAATCAATGGATAGTTGTAAGCAAACCCGAGTGCCTGGACCAAGACGCGAAACGGCAACAGCCACGGGTGGACCAGCGCCGACGCCGTAAACGATCCGACCAGGAGGACGCCACCGACCCAGGCCAACAGCCGCCGCCCACGCGCCACCCGCTCGGTGCCCGGCACGCCGTTCTGCAGATCCTCCTTCAGATCGGTCAGCCGATTGAACAGGTTGACCAAGAACCAATCGAGCGCACACAAACCGGCCGCAGCGACGGCATAGCGGCCGGTCATCAGCCAGCCGAACGTCAAGGTTCCCAGCGTGGCAATCAGCACGATGTGAAATCGGGCAATCGCCAGCGCGTCACGCAAGAAGGACATGCGCCGTACATGCTACAAACCCCACGTGGCTCGCAAGCGCTTCATCGCAGTGGCAGGCAACATCGGCGCCGGCAAGTCGGAGCTGGTGGCGTTTCTGTGCAAGAAATACGATTTGCAGCCGTTCTTCGAGCCCAACGATACCAATCCGTATCTCGCCGATTTTTATCGCGATATGAAAACCTGGGCGTTTCGCTCGCAGGTGTATTTCCTGACGCACAAGATGCGCCTGCATCGCGAGGTGATGGCCTCGTCGCGCACCGTGGTCCTCGACCGGACCATCTACGAAGACGCGGAGATCTTCGCGCGCAATCTGTTCGACACCAAGTGTATCGACGCGCGCGACTGGAAGACCTATCGCGAGCTCTATGACTCGGTGACGGCGGCGCTCGATCCGCCGGACCTCATGATCTTCTTGAAGGCGCCGGTCAAGACGCTACAACAGCGCATCTCTCGACGGGGACGGGCCATGGAGGCCGATCTGCCGGTGGCGTATCTGCGCCGGCTCGACAAGCTCTACGAGAGCTGGCGGGCCAGCTACACGCTGTCGCCCGTGGTCGAGCTGGCTACCGACAAGCTCGATTACCTGACCGATCTCGTCGACCGGCTCGATCTGTTCCGCCAGATCGAACGGCATCTGTAGATGCCGACGCGGACCGTGCACCAGGCCGATGCCATGGCGTGGCTGGCCGACCCCGACTGTCTCGTCGGTGCCAGCGTCGTCACCTCGCTGCCCGATCTCGGCGAGATGCCGGAGCACGACCTGCCAGGCTGGCAGAGCTGGTTCGTCGACGCGGCGGCGCTGGTCATGTCGCGCGTGCCCGACGATGGCGTGGCCATCTTTTTCCAGAGCGACATTCGCCATGACGGGCTGTGGATCGACAAGGGCGCCATGGTCGCCAAGGCTGCCGAGCGCGCTCGCGTGGGCCTTTTGTTCCACAAGATCGTGTGTCGTCGCCCACCTGGCACGTTGACCTACGGGCGGGCCAGTTACTCGCACCTCCTCGGCTTTGCGCGGACGCTACGCCCGTCGCTGCGACGGGCCACGGCCGATGTCTTGCCCGAGACCGGCCGGAAGCCCGGGCAAAAATCGATGGGCGTGGCGGCGTGTCGTGACGCCTGTTCGTTCGTCAAACACGAGACGACGACCACGACCATCGTCGACCCGTTCTGCGGCTACGGCACCGTGCTCGCCGTCGCCAATGCGCTCGGGCTCGACGCGGTGGGCATCGATCGCGCGTCGCGGATGTGTCGCAAATCGCGGGCGCTGGTCGTCGATCCGGCGGAGGTCGCATGAGCGATCTTGGCGAAGACCGCGTCACCTGCGACCGCTGTCGCCGGCCGCTGTCGGTGTGCTATTGCGCCCATGTCCCGTCGCTGGAGACGCGTACACGGGTGGTCATTTTGCAACACCCGCGCGAGCGCAAGATGCCCATTGGCACCGCGCGCATGGCGCATTTGGGCCTGCCCAATTCAGTGCTGCGCGTCGGTCTCGACTTTGCCGCCGATCCGTTGGTGCAAGCGTTGATGACCGACAGCACCTATGTCGTCTTCCCCGGTCCCAGCGCTGTCACCGTCGCCGAGCTGCCCACCGATCGGCCGATCAATCTCGTCGTTCTCGACGGCACCTGGTGGCAAGCCGGCAAGCTCCTCAAGCTCAACCCGGCTGTCGCGTCGCTGCCGCGTGTGGCTTTCTCGCCGCGCAATCCGAGTGAATATCGGATTCGCCGTCAACCGGCACGCTACTGCCTGTCGACCATCGAGGCGCTCGTCGAGGTCCTCGACGGGCTCGAGCCCGAGCGGGGTCCGTTCGATCGCCTGTTGGCGCCGTTTCGCGCGATGGTCAGCCGCCAACAGACGTTTCAGACCGAGGTCCGATCGAGCCGGCATCGCAAAGTCGACCGACCTCTTCTGCCATCTCCGACGCTGGCCGCGCGCCTCCAGCTCGACTGGGAGCGCGTGGTCTGCATCCAGGGCGAGGCCAATGCCTGGCCGGTCAAGGCGCCCGACGACGAGCGCGATCCACCGGAAACGGTGCACTGGACGGCCTGGCGCGCGGCGACCGGTGAGACGTTTTCGGCGGTCATTGCGCCGCGCAACCGGCTGGCGCCGTCGACCGCGCATCACCTTGGCCTCGAGAGCAGCGCGCTGACCACTGGCCTGACCGTTGAGGAATGGCGCCGTCGCTGGGAGGCCTTCTCGCGCCCCGGCGATCTCATCGTGCAGTGGGGCACCTTTTGCGGCCAGCTTTCGTTCGGGACGGATCTGCCGACACCCGAACGCGCCGTCGATCTACGTGCCGAGGCGCTGCATCATCTGCGGCGAAAAGTTGGCGCAGTCGAAGAGTGTCTGGCCGCGTTGCAGGCGACCGCGCCGTCGCTGGCCGTGCCGGGTCGGGCCGGCCGTCGGCTGGAAGCCGTGGTCGGGGTCATCAAGGCGCTGTGGTCTTTGCCGCGGCCGCCGCGCGACGCCGCCACCACAAGGCCAGCACCATGAGCAAGATCCAACCTGGCTGAACCTTCCCGGCTCGGGACAGCTGGCACTGGCAGCCGCCATGCATTGCGCCCATGCTGCCGCCGTCGCTGCCGCCGTCGCTGCCTCCGTCGTTGCCGAGGTCAGTTGCCGGCCCGGCCAAGTCTTCGACCACGGCCAGATCGGGCCCGAGATCGGGCACGTCGGTACTCGACTTGATGAACGCCTGCAGCTCGGTCTCGCCGCCGAAAAACTTGTCGACGTCGGACTTGGGCGTGATGCCAGGCACGGTCCCGCTCGCGCCATACTGCCAAAATACCGCTGTGGTCCAAGGCGCGGGCACCGACGCACAGGTGGCATAGGTGGCGATGAACAGCGGATATTTGGCCAGCTTGGCGTCGGTGAAGGTCACGCCGGCAAACCACGACGGATAGCTGTAGAGAATCGGTTTGCGCCCGGTGGCGCTCTCGACCGTATCCAGCCAGTCGAAGATGCGCGTTTTCATCGTCGCTGGCGCCACCCAGCCCGAGTTGCCGGTGTACTCGCAGTTGGGCCCGCTCGCCGTCGCTGTGCCCTGGTTCGAAGACACCGGACACTCGATATCCAGCATCGGCGGCAAGTCATCCGCCAACAAGCCGCCCGCGCCGGCCACCTCGGCCAGGAACCAGTTGGCCTGGGCAATGCCGTCGACGCTGGGATCGAAAAAATGATACGCCGACCGCACCACGCCGGCTTTTTTGGCGTCGACCCAGTTGGCGTTGAACGTGCCCTGTTTGTTGTAGTCGCCCTGCGTGGCCTTGATGAAGGCGAAGCGGCGCCCCGAGGCGGCGACCTTGGCCCAGTCGATGGCGCCGTAGCCGTTGTAGACGTCGACGCCTTCGAGCACCTGCGCCGGACATTGCTGGGTGTTGGCCTGCATCGTCACGTCGATGTCGAGCGGGCTGCAGGCACCTAGAAACAGTCCGACCACCAAGTAATCGGCCGCTCGTCCCATCTATTCAGATTACTTGATCGGCCAGCTCCGCGCAGTCATATCCATGCTGCCGGAGATGATCTTCTTGCCGTCGGGAGAATAGGTCACCGACAAGATCGGCCGGCCATGGCCCTTCAACACGCCGGCCGCTTCGCCCTTGGCCACGTCGACGAGCTGCAGATCTTCACCCTGCGTGCCGACGGCCAACGTCTTGCCGTCGGGAGAGAACGACATCGAGTTGACGGCGTCGGTCACCTTGGCGTGACGCAATTCTTTCTGCGTGGCGACGTCGAGGAAGAACACCTGGTTGTCGCCATAGCCGACCGCCAACGTCTTGCCGTCGGGGGACAGGGTGATGGCGCGGCCTTCACCAGCGTGTAGCGCGACGCTGATCGGCTTGGCCACTTTGCCCTTCGGCACCGGCGCATAGACCCACACGCTGCCGTTGCTGTCGATGACGAAGTAGGTGCCGTCGACGGCGAGCGCCACGCCGTTGACCTGATAGCCGAGCTTGACCGAGCTCTTCTCGGTGCCGGTGGCGGTGTCCCAGGTCTTGACGGTGTGGTCCCAGGAGCCGGTGATGAACGATTTGCCGTCGGGGAAGAAGGCCGCCTGGATGATGCGGCTCGCGTGACCCTTGTTGGAATAGCGGTCTTTTTTGGCCTCGCGATCCCAGATGGTGACGTCGCCGTAGCTCGAGCCGATGAAGACCAGCTTGCCGTCGGGCGAGAAGGCCACCGCCTTGACCGGGCCCTGCTCCGACGCCCGCGTGCCGACCAGCGTCAGGCCGTCCCACAGATGCATCTCGTTATCGTCGCCGCCGGTGGCCACGAGCTTGCTGTCGGCCGAGACCGCCACCGCGTTGACATCGCGCTTGTGGCCACGCATGACCAGCGACGGGGAAGGCACGTCGGCCAAGACCACGGACGATGCAACGGAGCAAACGGCGAACAGCGCGAGGGTGGTGCGGATCATGAAGCCTCCAGGGCCGGGTAAAGGGGCGCACAGTACCATCACCAACCCCTCGATGTGACCACCGGAACCGTGGCCAGGTGGTATCATCTGGGCCCGCATTCACGACCGACGTCGGCCGACGGAAGGTGACGGAAGGCGTGGAGGAGACCGCATGCCCCGTTCGCAGGACGTTCGCTGGTACTGGACCGCACCCGCTTTTCGCGAGGCGCTGGCCGGCCGCGTGGCGCGTGACCGCGTTCTGTTGAGCGGTGAAGAGCTCGCCACCGACGGGGGCGTGCTGGTGACGGCCGGCGTGGTGAGCGAGGTCGTGTGGGAACGTGGACAGCTATTGGCGGTCACCAGTCTCGACGCGCTCATCGCCGCCGAGCGCAAGGCCGAGCTCCTCCTGTGTGCCGAAGCCGGTCCCGATGCGCCCTATCTGCGTCTGTCCGGCACGACCGATCCGTCGCTGCTTTATCTTTTGATCCTGGCATTCGGCGATTCCGCGCCCGCCCGCGCCAAGCTTGCAGCGGCCGAGACCATCGCTGCACGCTGCACTGCCGCCAAGACCTGGCGTCATCTCCTCGGCGATTCCAGCCACGCCATGCATCTGCTCGACGAGACCGAGTCCGCCAGCACCACCGTCGCCGACTTTCTGGCCTGCGGCGAAGCCTGGATGAGCGTGACCGGCACGCGCTCGGCGCTGCATCGCTGTCTCAAGGCCGCCGAGAGCAAGGCCACCACCCTCGACGACATTCTGCGCGCGGCCACCGGCTGGCAGATCCTCGCCGGGGACGAGACTGGCGCCCGTCGCTGTCTCGAGCTGGCTTACGGCGAGGGCAAGGTCACCACGACGTTACTCGCCTGCGCCCGTGCCTGGCGGACTCTGTTTCCCAGCGACGAGATGGCCAAGCGTTGCTTGCAAGAAGCCGAGACGCACGCGCAAGGTGGCGCCGATTGGGCCGACGTGGCCGCCGTGCAGCTCGACGTCTTTGGCGACGATGCGGCTGCGCGCCGCTGTCAGGCCACGGCCTGCCAACATGGCGGCTGGCGCTGGGCGGCCGCAGTCTGGTATCAGGTATTTCTCGACGAGGAAGCCGCGCGACACTGTCTCGAAGACGCTGCCGATCACGCCGATGGCGAGATGCTGGCCGGCTGTGCCGAAGCCTGGAAAGAGGTCCTCGGCGACGTACAACGTGCCCGTCAGTGCCTCGGCCTGGCCGAGCAACGCGCCGCCAGCACCCGCGACTGGGCGGCGTGCGCCGGCGCCTGGAAACGGGCCTTCGCCGACAACGGCGAAATCCGTCGCTGCCTCGGCCAGATGGAGAAAAAAGCGCACACCGCCGTCGAGTGGACTGCTTGCGCCGAGCCCTGGCTCGAGGTGGGTGAGCCGGCCGATGCCCGTCGCTGTCTCGGCCGCGCCGACCAGAGCGCGCAGTCGAGCGCCGATTGGTTGACCTGCGCTGCGGCCTGGCATCGCTTGTCGCCAGCGACCAATGAAAGCTCCACCGTGCCCGATCCCCGTCGCTGTCTTCTCGAAGCCGAGACGCGCGCCGAAGACCTGTCGTCCTTCATCGCCTGCGCCGTGGCCTGGCGCGAGCTCCTCGGCGATCACGACAAGGCCAAGGCCTGTCTGCGCCGCGCCGAAACGGTGGCCGCGATGCTGGCCGGGATCGACGGCTGGGTCACCGTCGGCGAGGCCTGGATCCGCAAGCTGGAAGATCCGGCCCATGCCCGTCGCTGTCTCGGTGAAGCCGAGAAGCTGGCCGTCGAGGCAGCCGACTGGGGCTCATTGGCGCGCGCCTTCCGCGCGGTGCTCGGCGACGAGGCCGAAGCGAAGCGCTGCCGCATCCGCGAGATGGAGGTCACCGCTGGCGACGATCTCACCGCCTGCGCCCAGGGCTGGCGTCGCATCCTCGAGGACGACGCCGCCGCACGGCAGCGTCTCCGCGATCACGAAGCGACCGCGCAAGGCGTTGGCGCCTGGCAAGCCCTCGGTGCCGCCTGGACCGCCGTGTTCGCCGACGAAGACGCCGCCAAGCGCTGCGAAGAATGGGTCGAGCGCTGGCGCTCCGTCGAGAAATCGATGAACGCGGGCGACTGGACCGGCTACGCGCGCACCTGGCGCGAGATCCTCCCCGACGAGCCCGACGCCAGAAAGCGCCTCAAAGACGCCGAAGAACGCGCCGCGACGCTCAACGACTGGGCCGCCTTTGCTCGCGCCTGGAAGCGCATCTTCGAAGCCGACACCGAGGCCCGTCGCTGCATGGAATCCGCAGAAGCCTTGGCCCGCTTCAAATCAGACTGGAAGCTGTGCGGCGAAGCCTGGCGCGACGTCGGAGAATACGCCGAAGCCCAGCGCTGCAACGACCACCGCTAACTTCGCAGCGACGCCACCATCGTTACGGTGTGGGGGGCGGCCCGCCGGCTTTGGTGAAGTCGTAGCCGAAGGCGATCGAGACGCATTCGCCGGTCGAGACCTGCATGTTACCGACGGGCGCATCGGCCCTCACGCTCGAGATTTGCGACTCCCACGCCAGCGGGGACTCGGCGAATCCGAGGAGCTCGCACATCTCCTGATTGCCGAAGCCCCAGTGGACCGGGTCGGCGGTCTCGTTGTCGAACTCACACGCGAAGCTGATGCCGTCGTCGCCGGTGAGGTCGATGGGCGGATCGTAGCCGCGGCCGCGCGCCTCGCCCGAGGCCCCGACTGCGTCGAAGATGACCTCGCCGGCATGGCGACCGCCCATGTGCGTCACGGTGAAGCGCCGTCCGAGCGCATGGTAGTGCGGCAGGATGTAATACAGCTTGGCGTCGAAGGGATGGCTGAGCTGCGTCTCGAACTGCGACGCCACCTCGCAGGAACCCTGCGACCGCGACGACGACAGCGGCGGAATATCGAGCGCACGAAAGCCGACATGCAACGGCGTCAACCTGACCTTCACGTCGCTGAGCGGCAACGGATAGATCTTCAGCTGCGCATGACCGGTGATGTCTTTCGGCGTGGCATTGAGGATGTGGACGTCGCTGATGATGCGCGAATAAGGCGGGATGCGGACCGCGGCGTGGTTGGGAAATTTCTGCACCTCGTGGGTGGCCTGGGTCGACTGCGCATAGAGCACACCGCCGGCAACGGCAGCGCTCAGCTCGTCATAGCCCCGATCCGAGCAGGGCCATACGCCGTCGGGCCCGTTGTATTTGTCGTCGGGCACGAACAGCCAGTTGGAGTGATGCGACGCCTCGTCCTGGGTCAGCTCGACGGCGTTGATCCACAGCTCCTCGGCATTGCCGATGGTCCAGCTCTGACAGAGGCCGAGGATCTCCTGCCCCGACTTGGCGGTGAACATCGCAAAGTCGTGCGTCATCGCCGTCCCGATCGGCGAGCATACGCCGGTCGAGGTCGCATACTGACCGTCGGGACAGGCCTGGCAGACCGGCCCCGCCGCGCAGATTTTTTGCACGCCGAGACAGGTCGGCAACATCGCCTTGCAGCCGGGCGGTAGGTCGGCGAGCGGATCCTTGCCGCCACACCCGCCCAGCACCATCGCCGTGATCAGTAGACTCAGCTTGTACATCCCCCGAGCCTACTACGTAAGGGCGGCGCGCGCCCTTGGCGCCCTTTCAGGGCCGCGCATGCAGTCCGACGTGGTTGCCCTCGGTGTCGGCGATGACCGCGATATGGCCCTGGGGACCGATGTGCGTCTTGCCGACGATGATCTTGCCGCCAGCGGCCTCCACCCGGCCCAGACAAGCGTCGAGGCGCCCGTCGGTGCTGAGGTAGATCATCGTCCCTGTGTGCGCGGGCTTACGACGCTCGTCGTAAATGAGGGCGCCGGTGATGGCATCGTCGCCGAGCCGCTCGAAGATCCCATGCGGGACGCCGGCGAAGACCTCTTCTTTGATCTGGGCCTCGACGACGGTGCGGTAAAAGCGTACGGCGCGACCGAGGTCGAGGGTGGGCAGCTCGAACCAGCTCAGGATGCTCTTGGACATGGGGTTCTCCTTTGTGGGGCGACGAGGAGACTCTAGCGACCGCGAGCGACAGCCTATTGTCAGGTTTGAGTCAGGTATTTAGTTGGTGCGGGTCAGCGTGGCCGATTCGATGCGATCGAGGCGGAGCTGACGGGCCTCGCCTTTGTCGAGGTCGTCGCACAACAGCACCGTCATCGAACGCTCCAGCAACGCCCCGGTGATCCGCACGGCGCGATGGGTCAAGACCCCGTCGGACCGACGATAGGCGACTTGCAACGGCTGCTGTTCGAACCACGCCTGCTCGACGGCGCGTCGGATCGGCGCCGGGCACAGTGGCGTCGGCACGCCCACGATCTGCAGCCGCTCCACGATACCGAGCAGCTCCCGCTGCGCCGACGCGGTCAACGCTCCACGCACCTTGTCGAGCGCGGTCTCGAGGGTATCGGTAAAGGGCACGAGGCGCATCTCGCTGGCCCAGCGCCCGATGCACAACAACACCGCGGCCTCGCGCGGCGAGATGTTCACCGGCGGCAAGGTGTAGCTGCGATCGAGCGCATAGCCGCCGCCCCGCCCGCGCTCGGCCTGCACCGGCAGCGACGCATCCCGCAACGAATCGAGATCACGGTAGATGGTCCGCACCGTCACGTGAAACCGCTCGGCGAGCTGCTCCGCCGTCACGCCGGTACGCCGCCCACGCAAATGCTCCGCCAGCGCAAACAAGCGAGCCTGTCTTTTCATGACAAAATCCTGACACAGAGAAGGCGTCAGTGCGACATGCAGTTGCCGACCTCGGTCGAACAGCTGGCGAGGACGCACATCCGGCAGGTCAGCGACGAGGCATCGACACAACGTGGGGCGCAGGCGGGCTTGGAGCACTTCTGTAACGCGTCGAACAACGGCCGCGCCACCGTCGGCTCGGCACGCGCCGCGCAGCGATTGACACAGGCCTCGATGCCCTCACGCGGACAGGTCTCGGCACAGCGCGCCGTCGCCGAACAGGTCTCGCCCGTCGGTGCCGCCAGCGCCAACAAACTCCCCAGGAACGCTGCCAGACAGACCATTCGCAGAGGATACGACCCAATGATTTAGAAGGCACGCCCGCATCACCTCGTGCGACATTTGCGCCATGTCGCGCCTCTACCTCATCCAGCTCGTCTGCCTCGTTCTGTCGGCCTGCTCATCGCCCATCTCCCAGGGTCTCGAGCTCACCACCACCGAAGGCCGCGTGCGCGGCTCGACCACCGACGGCATCCGCTCCTTCGTGGGCCTCCCCTATGCCGCTCCACCCGTCGGCGACCTACGCTTCTCGAGCCCGGTCGCGCCCGCGGCGCGCAGCGACATCCGCGACGCCACCATCCCCGGCAAGTCCTGCACCCAGAACTCGCCGCTCGGCACCACCGTCGACACCAACTCGTCCGAAGACTGCCTCACCCTCAACATCTGGACCCCTGACCGCGTCGATGCCGCCTTGCCAGTCATGGTCTTCATCCACGGCGGCGGCTTCACCCTCGGCAGCGGCTCCGACAGCACCTACGACGGCAGCGTCCTCGCCAAGACCCAGGGCGTCATCGTCGTCACCATGAATTACCGACTCGGCGCTTTGGGCCTGCTACGTCACCCAGCCTTCGCCGCCGAGGACGCCGCCGCTGGCAACTACGCCATCGCCGACCAGCGCCGCGCCCTCGAATGGGTCCGCGACAACATCAAAGCCTTCGGCGGCGACGCCAAGAACGTCACCCTCTTCGGCGAATCGGCCGGCGGCATCTCGACCTGTCTCCACCTCATCTCGCCGCCCAGCCGCGGTCTCTTTCACCGCGCCATCATGGAGAGCGGCCCCTGTACGCTCTTGCCGCAAAGCACCGCCGCCGCCGCCGAGGCCCAAGGCAAGGCGCTCGCCGACGCGGTTGGCTGCACTGGCGACGACAACACCATCAAGTCGTGTCTGCGTAGCAAGCCCGCTGGCGATCTGTTCAACGGCCTTCCGCTCCGTCCCGGCATCATCCTCGGCGCCGGCGTCCTCTGGTTCCCGACGCAAGACGGCGTCATCGTCCCCGACCAGCCCCGCAACCTCTTCGCCTTGGGCCAGTCGGCCCCCGTGCCGCTCATCGTCGGCTCCAACGGCGACGAAGGCACCCTCTTCCTCGCGCTCTCCAACGGCGGCAACACCGAGGCCGAGGCCCGCACGGCGCTGGCCGGCTTTTTCACCCCGGCGCAGGTCGACAAAGTCGTGGTCCAGTATCCGCTCACCCCGTCGCCAAAGCAGGCCTTGACCAAAGGTCTCAGTGACCTCTTCACCTGCGATGCCCGTCGCGTAGCCCGCCTGCACGCCAAGGTCGCGCCGACGTATCTCTACAACTTCACGCGCGCCTTCGCCTTTCTCTATCCCAACATCGGCGCCTTCCACTCCGCCGAGCTGCCCTTCGTGTTCGGCAACCCCTACGAGTTCATCTCCATCGTCGACGAGGAGAAGCCGCTGGCGGCAGCGATGCAGGCTTACTGGGCCCACCAAGCCAAGGCCGGCGATCCAAATTCGTCCGGCGCCGTCGCCTGGCCCCGCTACGACGAAGCCACCGATCAAGACCTCGGCCTCGATCTGACCATCGCGCCCGGCACGCATCTCCGTCAGAGCGCCTGCGACTTTTGGGACGCCCTGTAATTTCCTGAGCCGCTTTCCGGCGTGGCCGGCCTTCAGTCTCGCCGGCAACTGCTAAACGACTACTGCTTGTCGAACTCCAGCACGAGGGCATGCACCTTGTCGGCCTCGATGCCCTCGGCGTCGAGCTCGACCAGGCTATCCGGCCGCACCGTCGCCTTGTCCCGCGCCCTGGTCCCGAGCGCCGACAGCAGCTTGTCCGCATAGGTCGCCCCCGTCGCTCGGGTGATCTTGGCATTGAGCGCGCGATAGTCGAGCGCCTTGCCGGAGATCACCACCGCCACCGAATCCCGCGAGCCCACCTGGTCCGCGGTGAGGCTCTGCTTGCGCGGAAACACGCGCGTGCCAGTGGTCCCGCAATACGGCGAATGCTGATCGGTATAAGGAAACAGCACATACGAGCTGCCGTCGGTCTCCTGCCCGAACAGGTACGTATAACAAGGCCGCGTGTTGCTGAACTCGACCTTGAAGCGCGTACCTTTCTTGATCGGCGCCTTGGTCCGGAACGTAATCCCCGTCGTCGGCACCATCGGAATGCGCCTCGTGGAGTTGGTCTCCACCAAGCCAAACTTGATGTGCTGGTTGGCGTCCTCGACCTTGGGACTGGCCATCGGATAAAGGCCATAGGCCTCTTTGACGAAGTGATCGAAATCGCGATAGCGCACGAAGGCAATGCCGTCCTGTCCCCAGTGCGTGCCCCAGCTGTTCATGAGCTGAAAGGCGCCGCCCTCGACGGTGTCGTCGTAGCCGATGACCGACATGGCATGGCCACCCCAGCCGCCGCCACGCTGGGCATAATCGTCGTCGGTGGGGTGCCATACGCGCTTGCCGTCCATATGCTGAAAGCTGCCGCCGACGCTCATGCCGATGACCACCGGCGCGCCTTGCGCGAGGTGCTGCTTGATGGCCATGGAGTTGTTGTGAAAGTCGCCCGAGTCCATCGACAGGCGCGTGTAGCCGACGATCTTGTAGTTGCCGGCGCGCGCCTTTTCCTGCGCTGTCGGGGTGGTGTTACACGAATTCTGATCGTAGGCGAACTCGTCGAGCGGGAGATCGCCGGTCTTCTCGAGGACCTCGAGCGCGCGCTTCAAATACGTGCCGTTGCAGTCAGGTTTTGCAACTTGGTTGTAAGTAAACGACGGCGAGAACGCCAGGCTCTGACCCGTCTGGCGCGCGTGCAAGATGCTGCGCGCGGCATACGACGTCGCCCAGCCGACGCATGAGCCCTGATGGCCCTGGCTGCGACGCGGCGGGGCGAATTCCAGCAACGAAATGCGCTCCGGCATTGCATTCTCCGAGAGCGGCTCATGGACCAACGTCGTCGCATAGACGGCAGGATCGAGCGTTGCCCCCGTACCGAGCGAACCCGGCGCTGCCGGCGTCGACGGAATGGTCGGCGGATTCCGGTTCGACGCCGTCGGTGAAGGGACGTTGGGGCGCGGCCGGTTCTGATTCGGCCGAATGCCGACGAAATACACCGCGGCTCCGATGCCCGCCAGCACCAGTGAGATCTTCGGATAGCGAAACACGAAGGTGATGAGGAACCACAGCGCGAACAATCCGCCGCCGTTGTCGCCACCACCGCCACCGCCGCCACCACCACCACCGGAGTCGTCAGGATCGTCGTCGGTCATCCGGATCGGCATGCTTCATCGTCGCCCGCACCGTCACCACCGTCAATTGGTGTATCGTTCGCGCGTCATGGGATTCGCCACCTCGTTGCTGCTGGCCCTCACCTGCGTCGCTGGTGGAGTCACCCCCACCAAGACGGTCCAAGGCGTCGGCGTCCGCGGCGATCCCAACACCATCACCGACGGCAATCGCGCCAGCGAAGGCGCCTTCTGGGTCAGCCCCGGCTCGGTGGTCCTCAACGATACCCACGCCTATTTGCAGATCGATCTCGCGCAAGAACAGCTCATCGCCGCCCTCTACCTCCAGGCCGACAACGACGACAGCTACCTCATCGAGAGCTCGCTCGACGGCGTCAACTTTTCCACCCTGGCGCACGTCCAACCCAGCACCGACGGCCCGGGCCTCCGCAGCCGTGAAGTCGTCCTGCAGCTCACCGCCCGAGCCCGCTATCTGCGCATCTCCGGACGTGAAGGCGACGGCCGCTACGCCGTCTCCGAGCTCATTGCCTACTGCGCCATCCCCCAAACGTGGCCAGCGCGCATCACGCCGCCCATTCAGCTCGGCTGGTCGGCCATCACCGAAGCCCGCATGGCCACCGTGCGCCTGGTCCTCGCCGTCGCTGGCGTGCTCTTACTCGGCTGGGGTGCCTGGCTCAAACGCAGCGGCAGAACCTCGAAAAAACGCCTGCGCGACTCGCTGCTGGTCTTTCTCGGCGCGACCTCGTTCATGTGTTTTTTCAACTTCGGCCATTTTCACTTCGACCGCTTCATCCACATCTGGGAGCACTACCACTACTACGTCGGCGGCAAATATTTCCCAGAGCTCGGCTACACCCGCATCTACCAGTGCACCGCCGTGGCCGAGGTCGAGCTCGGCTTCGGCAAGCAGGTCGCCGATCGCAAGATGCGCGATCTCACCACCAACCACCTCGAGACCACCCACGATATCGTCGAGAACCCGCGTAGCTGCACCGACCATTTCACGCCCGAGCGCTGGATCGCCTTCAAGAGCGACATCCGCTTTTTCCGCAGCCAGTTCCCGCCCAACTTCTGGAAGGAGTCGCAACAAGACCACGGCTACAACGGCACCCCGGCCTGGGGCATCGCCGGCCGGCTCCTGGCCAGTCTCGGCCCAGCGACGGAAAGACAGCTCTTCCTGCTGGCCGCGCTCGATCCGTTCTTGCTGGTCCTCATGTGGCTGGCAATCTGGTGGGCCTTTGGTTGGCGCGCCATGTGCGTCGCCTTGATCTTCTGGGGCACCAACCATCCCGCCCGCTATTACTGGAACGGCGGCGCCTATCTGCGCATGGACTGGCTGGCCTTCTCCGCCTTCGGCGTGTGCTTATTGAAACGCGACCGCCCCGTCGCTGCTGGCTTTGCGCTTACCACCTCGGCGCTGTTACGGATCTTCCCAGGCTTTATCTGTATCGCGCTGGTGGTCAAGATCCTGGCCGAGCAGATCCAGGAAAAACGCTGGCGTCTCAGCCCGTCACATCAACGTCTCGCCGTCGGTGCTGCGCTGGCCTTGATCACGCTGATTCCCCTTTCCAGCGTCGTCGCCAATGGCTTTACGGCCTGGCCCGCCTTCGTCGAGAACAGCAAGAAACACCTCGGCACCCCGCTCACCAACAACGTCGGCCTGCGCATGGCCCTCGCCTACGAGCCGTCGACGCGCGCCATCGTCGCCCGCGATCTGAAGGCCGCCGATCCCTTCCAAACCTGGAAGACTGCCCGCCTCACCGCCGAGCACCGCACCCGTTTTCAGTTCTACGGTCTGGTCGTCGCCTTTTTGATCTTCTATGCCACGCGCACGCGAGGCCAGCCCGACTGGGTCGCCGCTGCACTCGGCGTGGGGCTCATCCCCGTCGCTGCCGAGCTGACCTGTTACTACGACTCGATCTTTCTGCTCTTTGCCCTGCTATGGGCACGCACCGAGCTCGCCGGCATTGTCACCCTCGCGTTTGGCGCCGTGACCTGCATCCTGGCGCGCATTCTCTGGTGGGAAGACGACCTCGGTCTCGGCGTTACCCTCGCGACGCTGGTCACGGTGTTGGTCCTCACCTGGCTCGTCGGCAAAACGCCCAAAACCGACGTCACGAACTGACCTATACTGCGCGCCTCGATTTCCAACCAAGGAGCGCATATGCATCGCAACGTGATCTGTACCGTGCTGTTGGCCGCAACGACCTTCGTCGCCACCACCGCCTTCGGGGCCGACAAGAAAGCCGCCCCCGCCATCGACAAGAAAGCCGCCGAGCAGCAGAAGATGATGGCCGAGATGGAGAAGCTGGCCGCCCCGGGCGCCGAGCACAAGTGGCTCACCGACGGCATCGGCACCTGGAGCACGGCGTCCAAGATGTACATGGATCCCTCGAAGCCGCCGATGGAGTCGGTCGGCACCGAGGAAGTCAAAGCCATCCTCGGCGGTCGCTTCGTCGAGAGCCACCTCACCTCGCAGGTCTTCGGCAAGCCCTTCGAAGGCTTCGGCACCGCCGGCTATGACAACACCAAGAAGAAGTTCGTCATGACCTGGATCGACAGCATGGGCACGCAGGTCATCTACTGCGAAGGCACCGGCGATCAAAAACAGCGCGTCTACGTCGGTGAGGAGACCGCACCAAACGGGCAGAAGCACCCGTTCCGCTGGGTCATCAAGACGGAATCAAAGGACAAGCGGTCGATGGAGATGTACGGCCCAGGGATGGACGGCAAAGAAATGAAGCAGATGGAAGTGACCTACACCCGCAAGCCCTAGTGGGCCGAGCGCTGAGCGAGCCGAAGGCGAGCTGTGCGCGGAAAGCTCACGCTCGACAATAGCTACTGCCGGGGCGGCTTCGGCAGCGTGGTGCCCGTCCAGTTTTGCATGGCGCACCACGCGGCCGGACGCTGCGGCACCGTTCCGGGATGCGCCTCGACCGTCACCAGCGTCGGCATCGCGGGCGCAGCCGCACAGCGATTTGTCGTCGCTGTCGTATACCACTTCGAGATATCGAGACACATGCCGGTATACGCCGTCCGGATGTTGGCGTCGGCCTTCAGCTCGTTGCGATAGCCCTCATCCTCACATACCATCAGCGGATCCAGATCGCGCGCCGCAAGACCCAGCGGGAACGTCTTCTTCATCTGGGTGGTGATCTGCGCCGGGGTCCAGCTACCCGTGCGCGCCACATCCCAGTGCTCGGCAATCCAGGCCGGATCGAACTGCAATGCCGCCTGCAACGTGTCGCGCAGCTCGGCATAAGTCAGCTGCCGGGCCTCGACCCGCGCGTCGCTGGAGGTGACGTCGATGGCCTTGGTGAAGCCACACGTCGTCGACAACTGCTCGTGATCCGTCGGCTTCAACGTCGTCATGACGTCGACGTCGCCGTACAGCGGATCGCCGCCGACCATCACCAACCGCACATCGTCTTCGCCAGCATCGATCAGCGCACGATACGCGCTCACCGCAGTGCGACCAGCCGCCGGACGCTTGGTGTAGACCGCCAGATCGGCATACAGGCCCGGCTTGATGCGGCCCACATAGCCGCTCCAGCCAATGGCGTCCGCCGGATTCGCGGTGACCATTTTGACCATGTCGCGATCCTTCAGCACCGAGTGATAGAGCTGCTTGTTGAGGAGGTCGAGTACTTTCAGCTCCGACAACAGATTCTTGGCGCCAGCCGAGCTCCAGTCGGTGCCGAGCGAGACGTTCATGCCGAGCTTCCAGGCCGTCTCGAGATCGGGCGTATGCCCGTAGTACATGAGGTTGTCCGTCGGAGAAACGACCAGCTTGGCGCCGACCGCGGCCATCTCGCCGAGCTGCGACGCGGTGAGCGCGGTGCCGTGGATGATGACCAGCTGCTTCTGCAGCAGGCCCATCGCCTTCAAGCAGTCGAATTCGTCGCGACTGACCTGATCGGTCCCTTCGAGCAGATGCACCAACCAGGCGTCGATCGCGTTGGCCTTGAACTTGGCCGCCAGCGGACGCGGGTCGAAGTTGGCGACGAGGATGCCAAGCGACGCCTGGCTGACCCGGCGTTTGCCGAAGTTGGTGGAGTCGAGGTTGCGCGCCAGCGTGAGGCCATACGCGCTCGGAATGGTGAGGCCAAAATACGAGCCCTGCGTCGAGGTGGTGCCGGAGATGATCTCCTTGACCTCACTGTATCGGCCCTCGAGCCCAGCGTAGCCGATGCGCTTCTGCGACGCGGGCAACCCCAGCGACACCGGATCGGCCGACGCGCCGGTGAACATGCGCTTGGGCGCCTGGATCCACGACTCGTAGTAGTCCTCGTCGCGCCACTGATAGGTGTTCTGATAAAGCGGAAGCTCGGTGTAGATGCGCGCGGTGTTGTACGCGTGGTGGTTGTGCATGTTGATCATGCCGGGCGAGATCACCCAGTCGGTCGGCCCCGTCGCTGACGGCAACACGGTGACACCAGCGCCGGTGGGCAACGGATCATTGGCGCCCAGGATCTTTTGGATCTTGCCGCCCACGATGACCACGGCGCCGGTGACGACATCGTTGGCGCCGAGCGACTCGTCCATGGTCAGGATGGTGCCGCGCAACACCAGCGTCGTGCCCGCTGTCGTGCCTGGGCCGTCGAACTTGCTGTCGCCGGGATCTTCGCCGGGATCGAGCTGATCGTCGGGATCGCCGTCCATCGTATTGTCGACGGGGGCAGTCCCAGGATCACAAGCCGTGAGGAGTGCAACGGTCAGGGTCAGGAGTGCACCGATTCTCATCACTGCACCGTCGTCCCGGCGTACGCCTTCTGAGCCTCATCATTGGTGCAGTCGATGAGCGGGGTCATGATCGGATTGACGGCCAGGACCTTGGCCTCGAACGACGCCAGCGTCTCCGTGCCACTGGTCACGTCCTTGGCGGTGACGGTCACGTCGATGCCGCGCTTGGTGCCGCAAGCGTCGACGACCTCGTAGTCGCCCGTCTTGCCGAGGCTGTCGAGCAACGCGGTGTCGCCATACAACGGGTCGCCGGCGATGGTCACGAGGACGACGTCTTGCGGAGCCGAGTTGATGAGGGTGCGGTACGCCGAGATCTTGGCCTTGCGCGCCACCACCATCAGATCGGCCACCTTGCCGACCTCGATGCTGCCGACGAACTTGTCGATGCCGAAGGCGATGGCCGGGTGGATGGTCACCATCTGGACCAGCTCCTCGTCGGTGATCTTGCCCGCCCACAGCTTCTGGTTGACGTGGTCGGCCACCTTGAGCTCACCAAGCAGGTTGGCCGAGCCACTCGGGGCCCAGTCTGAGCCGAGCGAGACCATGACGCCGGCGTCCATCGCCGTCGGGATCTCGGCGGTCTTGCCATACAAGAGCAGATTCGACAGCGGCGACCACACGATCTTGGCGCCGGCCGCAGCCGTCTCTTGGTACTCGGCCGCCCCGAACGCCGCAGTGTGGATCATGACCAGCTGCGGAATGTTCATCTTGAGGTTTTTCATGATGTCCCACTCGGCGCGGGCGTGCTCGTCGATGCCCTCGCCGATGTGGACCACCACGGCGTCGAGCTTGTTGGCGGCGATGTCCGCCTTGACGCTGTCGGCGAACGAGGGCTTGCCCGAAATGGAGCGATTGAAGCCGACCGCGCCGGTCACATTCTGTCGCACGCGATCCTGGCAGAAGTTGACGCCCTCGAGATTGCGCACCAACGAGCGCACACACGCGGTCATCGGCGTGCCCTGAATGGCGGTGGTGCCACCGACGAGAGCGCGGGCCTCACCATGGCGGAGCGCCTCACACTGGATCTTGGCGGCGGTGACGGCGTTCTTGGGATCCTTGACCAGCGTCTGGTAGAGCTTGGCGCCCGGCCACTGATCGCGATCCATGTAGCGCTTGCCGAGGTCCGCCAGCGGAATGTGGTTGTACTCGACGTGGCCGTGACCGTCGATGAGGCCAGGGAAGATGACGCCAGCGGTGTCGATGACCGGAATGGTGGCCGCGGGCTTGGTCGCGCGGACGTCGACGATCTTCTCGCCGTCGATGACGACATAGCCGCTCTTGATGACCTTGGTCGGCGTGACCACGTCGCCCTTGAGCGCGTAGCTGCCAGTGCGGATGGGCGAGCCACAGCCCGTGCGGTACTGCGTGGCGGAGTCGCCCTTGCCTTCGGGATCAGCGCCGACGGTGTCGTCGTTCTCGTCAGCCCAGGTGTCGTCGGTCGTCTGATCTTCGGGGCTGCACGCCGCGCCAAACATCAAGGTCCCCACCAACAAGTACCCAAATCCCGCCATCCGCATGTGCTGGTCTCCCAGGGTCAGTTGCCCAATGTGTCTGGGCATTTTGAATTGCGTCTATCGTGCCACAGCTAAGCAGGGAGAAATACTAGCTGTGTTCTTTTGTTTGCACCTCGTTTCGCCCAAAAGACAACCCGAGTAGCCGGCTACTGTCTTGAAAGACGACACCTGGCGGACCCAAAAAACCGTGACGCTGACCTCGTTATAGCCAGCAATGAAAAACGCCCGAATCCGGGTGGATTCGAGCGTCTTTTTCCTGCCTCGTACCTTCTTGGTTTTTTAGTGGAGCTGATCGGGATCGAACCGACGACCCCCTGAATGCCATTCAGGTGCTCTCCCAGCTGAGCTACAGCCCCATTTGCAACAAAATCTAGTGCTCGGCGCCTCCGACATCATCTTCATTCTCTGCGTGGTCGTCTTCGTAGTTGCCAGCCTCGGGCTCGTAACCCCGAGGTGCCCCAAAGGCGTTGTCATGAACCTTCACCGAGACCGAGCTGATCTGAAGATCGAGCTCACGGATCCGATCATACACGCGACGAACATGACTCGGGACCTCGACTGCCCCGTCCTCGATGAGGGCCACCACCTCCGCACCGAGCGCCGCCAGCTCTTCCCGCTTTTGGCGGTGGAGCAAAGCCACGTCGAAGCGCAGATAACCAGCCTGCGTCGAGCGAACCACGACTTCACGAAGCGTCCCGAGGCTGCCGGCAGCGGTACGCCAGGCCGCGCCAAACTGGCGAAGCAGGCTTCCGCTAGCAAGACCGCGCTCGTTCTTCATCGCCGCGAGGTTCTACTACCCGAGAAATGAGGTGTCAACCTCTGATATGATTTCAAACCCATGCGCGCATCGTCTTGGCTCCGGTCTGTGGTAGTAGCAAGTGGCGTGGTCAGTGGCGCCGTCGCCTGCAATCCTTCGGCGACGACACCTGTGGCCAAAGCAGCTTCTTTCGGCACCAAAAAGGTGCGTAGCTTCACCGATACGTTGGCCGTCACCAGCGTTGCCGACTCGTCCGCCAATTTGTGGGTAGGGTCCAACCGCGGCCTTTTGCGCTGGGATCTTGCCACTGGCAAGTACGCGCTCCTCACCACCAAAGATGGCCTCCCCGACAACCGCATCGCCGCCACCGCCGTCGACGGCACCGGCCAGGTCTGGGCAGCCACGGCCAAGGGCGTCGGCCGC
>Ga0123336_10001218_pt1 | contig 24041 bp, 20 predicted proteins | sample SSSSmetaG_FD_96466 | JGI IMG/M metagenome (GOLD analysis project Ga0123336, IMG submission 96466) | Glacier valley bacterial and archeal communities from Borup Fiord, Nunavut, Canada, to study Microbial Dark Matter (Phase II) - ​SSSS metaG | ecosystem: Environmental > Aquatic > Freshwater > Ice... | reverse complement strand
GCCCCCTGACGTCAGGTGATCACGGAAGCGCTTCCTGCGTTCGTGCGAGCGGCTTCGCGAGCTTCGCGACCTCGCCGTCACTCGTGCCGAAGTAGAGGGCGTCCTTGGTCACGGCGAGCGCAAGCATTGGCTTGCCCGTGCGCACCGGCTCCGGCAAGGCGCGGCCGGACTCGTCGACGCGCCAGACGACGTTCGCTGCGCCGAGGCGTTTCATCGGTCACGGGCTCTGGCGCCGGCGGTCCTCTTGCGCAAGGAGGCGGCGCGCCCGTCGATCAGGGCTTCAGCTGATCCTGGGGGACCAGGATCATCGCGCGTTGCGCGGGGACCACCAGGCGCAGCTCGCCCGAGGCCGGGACGGGATACGTCTTCAGCTCCGGGTCCAGGACGTCCACGAGCGTGACGTTCGGCTTCGTCACCTTCATCGCCTTGGTGCCGTCCGCCGTCGTGCTCGCATGGCGCGCGTTCGTGTTGATCACGACCAGCGCGTACTCCGCGCCTGCATCGCCGCCCGCACGCTCGTAGCCGATGATGCCCGCGTCCGCCTCTTCCTGCGTGTGCAGCGTCGAGAAGACGATGTTCGTGTCGCCGCGGCGCAGCGCCGGGTACTTCGCGCGCAGGCGCGCCAGCTTCGCGAACTGCGTGAACGTCTCACCGTTCGTCGGGAAGCCCGTGTTCCACAGCACATCACGGTTCGAAGGATCGTTGCCGCCCGCGAAGTCCTGCTCGTCGCCGTAGTAGAGGCACGGGATCCCCTCTTCGGTCATGAGGAGCACGAACGCGTTGCGGAGCGCTTCCTTGTCGCCCACCGCGTCGAAGAGGAAACGCGCGACGTCATGGTTGTCCATGAAGTTCACGAGCGACTTGCTCGGCGCGATCCCGATGCCGTTCGGCTGCGGCTCCGTGCGGTAGTTCACGGCGCGATCGGCCCAGAGGTTCTTGATCTGCTCGGTGCCCTTCTGCGCCTTCGCGTCGTGCGCGTTCGCGAAGATGTCCGTGAAGATCTGGAACTTCTGCGAGAAGTAGAAGACCGAGTCGAGCATCCCCTCCTGCGTGTAGCTGCCCAGCAGCTTGTCGTTGCCGTCGAAGGCCTCACCGAACATGAGGAAGCGGTTCTTGCCCTGCCGCGCCAGGCGATCACGCACGCGCGGCGAGAAGTCCTTCCAGAACTCGTACTCGACGTGCTTGACGGTATCGATGCGGAAGCCGTCGAGATCGGCGAGCTCCGCCCAGCGCGTGTAGGAGTCGACCATCTGGTCGCGGACCGCCTGCACCTCGGTGGCGACGTCCTTCAGGCCGCCCGGGAAGTCACCGATGCGCCTCTGGGTCTCGTCGTCGTAGTTCAGGATGCGGCCAAAACCGTGATAGCCCGCGGCGGTCCCGAGGATACCCGGCGGCGGAATGCGGTTGATCGACGGATCCTGGATGAACACGATCGGCGCCCGACCGGCGTTGCCGAGCGACGTGAACGCCTGCACGCCGCGCGGATCCCAGTCGGGATCGAACTCGGTGATCCGGACGATGGGCGAGGACGATCCCGCTCCCTGCAGCGGGCCGCTGCCCCCGATGTTGATGTCGGGGTTACCGTTCAGGTTCATGTCGTAATAGAAGACCTGCCCCATGTGGTTGGTGACGATGTCGAGCACCACCTTGATGTTCTTGTCGTGGCAGGCCGCCGTGAGCTTGCGCAGCTGCGCGAGATCGCCGAAGTGCGGATTCGTCTGCGTGAGGTCCTGCGCCCAGTAGCCGTGGTACGAGTCGACATCGGCGTCGGTCTCGACGTTCTTCACCACCGGCGAGATCCACAGCGTCGTGACGCCGAGGGTCTTGATGTAGTCGAGATGATCGATGATCCCCTGCCAGTCGCCGCCCTGGAAGCGCGCGAGGTAACCGGGGCGGACCTTGTAGTCGTTGTTGATGTCGCCGTTGGCGAAGCGGTCGGTGAGGACCTGGTAGATGACCTCGTCACGCCAGTCGTCGACGTGCGTGGTGATCGCGGGCTGCTTGCCCTGATCGGGCACGCTCACGCAGCCGACACCCGGCAGCGAGCACGCGCCCGCGAACAACGCGGCGAGGAGCACCCGGGAGACGCTGGACTTCATGGGAGGCCTCACGGATACGAGCTCGAGTTGAACCACCACTCGGCGCCGACGCCGAGGAAGTGCTCCGCCTTGCGCTGCGAGAACACGTCCTCCACCGGGTAGAGCGCGCGCGTCGCGGTGTCGCGAAAGCTCGCGACGTAGAGCACGCGCAGCTGCGGGCGCTTGAAGCTGCCGCGGCCGGCGGGCGAGAAGTACGGGATCACGCCGACCTTCGACACCGAGGCGTTGAGCCCGTCGTTCGTGCCCGGCAAGAGCATCGCGATGCGGCGCTGCTGGTAGCTGCCCTCGACGGCCACGCCGAAGTGATCGCCGAGGAAGATGTTGGGGCGCACGACCACCGCGCCTTCGTCGTACTTCTGCGTCGACGTCTCGGCGGTGGAGCCGTCGCGGAAGAAGCGCATGTACGCGGCGAACTGGACCGAGAAGGCGTCCTGCTCGTAGTTGCCGGAGAGCGCGATCTGCGTCTCGCTCGCGCTGGTCACGGTGTGATCGAGCGCGAACGTGATCGGCACCGCGAGCGGGTCGTAGGCCGCGATGCCGCGCGCGTGACGCATCACGAGAGAAGCATACGTGTCGCGCTGGCCCGTGAAGTACGTGAGCTGCGACCCGAGCATCCAGCCGCTGTCGCTGGGGAGGCCGCGATCGACCTTCGTGAGCGGATCCTGGTACGAGCCCGCGGCGAGCTGGTGGAGCTCGCCGTACAGGATCGCCTTGAACCCACTCGACCCGCCGCCCGGCCGCACGAACTGGGTCAGCTTCACGGTCTCGATGGTGCGCGGGCGATCGAGCTTCGTCACGTCGACGGTGCCGAAGCCGAACGGCGCGACCACCGGGATCTGCTGGTACTGGTAGGGGTTGTCGAGCCGCTGCTGTCCCGCGTGGAACTGCAGGATGGTCTCGAGACCGTCACTCTTGTAGAGGGGCGCGCCGATGCCGCCGCCCACGGTGTTCTGGTTGTCGAGCGGCCACCAGTTGAGGAGATAGATGTCGTCGCCGCGGTACATGCGCGACCCGGCCCACATCGTGAGCTTGTCGTACGTGCCCTGCGCGTAGAGGTTGCGGACCGCGATGGCCTGCTCGGGCTTGCCGGAGAAGTGGAAGAACGGCGGGAAGAGAGCGAGCGTCGTGACGACGCGGCTCTTCACCTTCTCGTTCCACTTGTCCTCGCGGCGCAGCTCGAGCTCCGCGTAGTTCCCCTCGTCGACGATGCGCGGTCCGAAGGCCACGACGTTCGTGCCGCGACCCGTGCCGCCGCGGAGATCGCTTGCAGCATACACGCGTCCGTAGGAGCCGAACTCGAACGTGCCGACGTGGTCGCCAGGCTTCTCGGTGACGACGCGCGCCGGCTCGTTGCCACGACCGAGGCCCGGCGATGTACCGCCGGGCACGGAGGGCGCGCTGGTGTCGGAGGTGACCGGCGCGTCCGGCAGCGGAACCGGCGGCGCGACCGGCGGCGGCGTCGTCTGCGCGCGGGCGGCGCGCGCAGAGACGATCAGCATCGCGAGAGAGGCGAAGGCGACCAACGACGACGAGCGGCGCACGGGGGGTGCCTGGAGCTAGCACGCTCTCCCGGGGTCGTCTCGGAAAAAGGTAACTCAGGACTGCGTTACGTTGGGAGCCCGCGCGGACCACGTTTTCCGACCGCGCCGACCCGGAAGGACCGAGCCCGGACGACTTCTCCAGGAACCGCGGCGGCCGCTCGGTTTCGATCGCAGCGACGAGCTCGTGTGCGCCAATGACGCGACGCGACAGGCGCTCCAGGCCTCCGGCAAGTAGCAGAATCGCCGCGCGTCGCCTTGCTCGTCACTCTGCCGTGAGGTACGCATTCTTCCCGCCGCGCCTGCCCGCGCGTCCGGTCGAGGTCCCACGGAATGTCGCCTTCACGTAGTGCCGTCGCGGTCCCGGTCCTCTTCGTCCTCCTCGGCGCCGTCGCCGTTGCGTGCGGCTCGTCGAAGGACGACCCGGGCGCGCCGATCACGCCGGGCATCGAGGCCGGGCCTCCAGGTGACACCGGGGTCCCCGCGACCGACGGCGGCAAGGAGCAGACGGAGATCGTCTTCGACAAGGACACCTCGTTCGGCGAGCGCTCCTGCACCCTGACCATCCCGTACGAGGGCGCCAGCGCCGACGTGAAGATCGCCGGTGAGTTCACCGACTGGGCGACGAGCCCGCTCGCGCTCACGAAGACGAACGGCGGCTTCGCGATCACCCTGAAGCCCGGACCGAAGCTCCAGGGCGGCGTCCTCTACGGGTACAAGCTGATCGCCGACGGCACCTGGAAGCTCGATCCTCTCGGCAAGTACCGCAAGATCATCGGCGGCGAGATGAACTCGGCGCTCAAGCTCCCCGCCTGCGACGCGGGTCCCGAGCTCCTGTCGGACAAGGTCGCGGTCACGAGCGCGGGCGCCACCGGCGAGATGAAGGTGCGCATCACGCTTCGCGCCGCGAGCGACGGCGAAGCGTTGGCCACCATGGCGGCGAGCATCGATGGGGCGAAGATCCCCGTCGGCTCCTGGAAGATCGACTCCTCCGCGGGCGCCGTCGACTTCACCCTCTCCGGGCTCCCGAAGGGCAAGCACACCCTCAGCCTCCGCTCCAAGGACGGCAAGCAGCGCGAGGCCGATCCCGTCGATCTCCCGTTCTGGGTCGAGGACGAGGCGTTCGATTACCGCGACGGCCTGCTCTACATGTTCCTCGTCGATCGCTTCGCGAACGGCGACAAGGCGAACGACAAGCCGATCGGCGCGCCCGTCCACTACGACGCGGACTGGCACGGCGGCGACCTCCAGGGCGCGCTGAAGGTGATGCAGGCGGGCTACTTCGAGAAGCTCGGCGTGCGCACCATCTGGCTCTCACCTGCGAACGCGCAGACGGACAAGTACGAGACCGGCGACGGCAACCAGCTGTACAGCGCGTACCACGGCTACTGGCCGGTGAAGGCGCGCAACATCGAGCCGCGCTTCGGCGGCGATCCCGCGCTGCGCGCGTTCGTGGTCGAGGCGCACAGGCGTGGCCTCCGTGTGCTCCTCGATCTGATCAACAACCAGGTCCACGACGAGCACGAGTACGTGAAGCCGCACGGCGACTGGTTCCGCAAGGACTGCAAGTGCGGGGACGACGCGAACGGCTGCGGCTGGAGCCAGCGCCCGTTCGACTGCAACTTTCAGATGTACCTCCCGGACATCAACTGGCTCGCGCTGGGCGCCGAGAAGCAGTTCGTCTCCGACGCCGTGAACTGGATCGCCGAGTACGATCTCGACGGCTTCCGCGTCGACGCCGTGAAGCACGTCGAGGCGAACAGCGTGTTCAACATGCGCGCCGAGCTCGCGCGGCGCTTCGAGCAGGGCGGCCATCGCGTGTTCATGGTCGGCGAGACCGCGGTCGGCGAGGCCGACAACGGCACGTTCTTCGGCGAGCACTTCGGCAGCGGCTTCGAGTGGATCGACGCCTACACCGGCCCGAACGCGCTCGACGGCCAGTTCGACTTCCCCACGCGCCACAACATGGCCGACGGTCTCGTGAACGGCCTCAAGCCGCTCAACGAGGTCGAGGGCGAGCTCTCCAAGTCGGAGCGCAGCTACCGCCCCGGCAACCATCACGTCCGCTTCCTCAACGGGCACGACAATCCGCGCATCGCGAGCATCGCCGCGCAGGATCCGAAGCTCGGTTGCTCGTGGTCGAGCGGCTGCCGCGACGGCGCGCTGCCGCCCGTCAACTACACCGACGACGCGGTCTACACAAAGCTGAAGCGCGCGCTCACCGTCCTCTACTCGATGCCGGGCGTGCCCTATCTCTACGCAGGCGACGAGGTCGCGTTCCCCGGCGGCAACGACCCCGACATGCGCCGCAACATGCTCTTCGCGGAGAGCGAGCTCGCGGGCGTGCAGATGGCGAAGCCCGGCGGCACCCCCGCCACGCTCATCGCGCAGCAGGTCGCGCTCCGCGACTGGACGCGCAAGCTCGGCGCGACCCGCACCGCGTCACGCGCGCTCCGCCGCGGCGACCGCGTCACGCTGCTCGGCACCGAGGCGGACCTCTGGGTCTACGCGTACAAGGCGTCCGGCGCGAAGGAGATCGCGGTCGTCGCCATCAACCGCGGCGGCGCGGTCACGCGCACCATCGGCGGCGGCGCGCTGAACCTCGCGAGCAGCGGCATCACGGGCTGGACGGCGGCGCTGGGCACGGGCTCGGCGCAGACGAGCGGGTCGGACCTCAGCATCACGCTGGGCACGGGCGAGGCAGCGATCTTCGTCGCGAAGTGAACGCCACGCGCGCGCGTGCTACCGTTTTCTTATGTCCGCACAGGTGACGGAGGCAGCTCCGCCCGTCGACGTTCACGCTGAACAGCGCTTCCTCCTCGGCGGCGTGGCGTGGCACGTCTACGTGGCGCTGCACGACTCGCTGGAGCTCGCGGGCTCGCGCGTCTCGATGACCTACCTCGAAGGAGCGCTCGAATTCATGAGCCCGTCGGAGACGCACGAGGACTACAAGAAGATCATCGCACGCCTCCTCGAAGCCTACGCGGAGGAGGCGGACCTCGATCTCAACGGCCGCGGCAGCACCACCTTCCGCGAGGAGCGCAAGGAGCGCGGCCTCGAGCCCGACGAGTGTTATTCGGTGGGGCCTTTCACCGGACGTCCCGATCTAGCGATCGAGGTCCAGATGAGCAGGCCGCTCGTCGACAAGCTGAAGGTGTACGAGGGCCTCGGCGTCCGCGAGGTCTGGGTCTGGCGGCGAACGCGGCTCGTCGTGCACGCGCTCGGTCCGACCGGCTACGCCACCGTGGAGCAGAGCCTCGTCCTGCCGGGCATCGACCTCGCCCTCCTCGCGAGCTTCGTCCGGCTCGGCGAGAGCCAGACGCGCCTCGTGAAGGCCTACCGCGCCGCGCTCCGGTGAGGTCCGTGCGTCTTCTCGCGGTCGCGTTCGTGGCTCTCGCGCTCGCGTGCGGCGGTCCTCCCGAGCCGGTCCACGCCGTGCCGGCGCCCCTTCCCACGCAGCCGGTTCCCGCGCCGCGCGCGCCTGCGCCGCCGCCCGAGTCCCTCGTGCTCGAGGCGACCATCGCCGATCTCGCGACGCCCATGGCGGCCGGGCGAACCAGCGCGGTGGCGCTCGTCGACGCGTACCTCGCGCGCATCGGCGAGCTCGATCGTCGCGGCCCCGAGCTGCACGCCATCATCGAGCTGAACCCCGAGGCGCGCAGCATCGCCGAGGCCCTCGATCGCGAGCGCGCCGAGCGCGGCGTGCGCGGGCCGCTCCACGGGATCCCGATCGTCATCAAGGACAACATCGGCACCGCCGATCGGATGGAGACGACGGCAGGGTCCTTCGCGCTCGTCGGTGCGCGCCCCAAGCAGGATGCCCACGTCGTCGCGCGCCTGCGGGCCGCGGGCGCGGTGATACTCGGCAAGACGAACCTCAGCGAGTGGGCGAACTTCCGCTCCTCGCGCGCGACCAGCGGCTGGAGCGCGCGCGGCGGGCAGACCCGGAACCCCTACGTCCTCGATCGCACGCCGTGCGGCTCGAGCTCGGGCGCCGGCACCGCGATCGCGGCGAGCCTCGCCGCGGGCGCCATCGGGACCGAGACCGACGGCTCGATCGTCTGTCCCTCGGCGATGAGCGCGCTTGTCGGCCTGAAGCCCACCGTCGGCCTCGTGAGCCGCAGCGGCATCATCCCCATCGCCGCGAGCCAGGACACCGCCGGCCCCATGACGCGCACGGTGCGCGACGCCGCGCTCCTCCTGAACATCCTCGCCGACGAGGACCCCGCGGACCCGCGCACCGCGGAGTCCCGAGGCAAACGTGTAGACTACACGAAGTCGCTCTCCGAGGACGGCCTGCGCGGCGCGCGCATCGGCGTGGCCCGCAAGACGTTCGCGAAGCACCCCGAGGTCGTCGCGAACATCGAGGCGGCGATCGCGGTCCTGAAGGAGCGCGGCGCGATCATCGTCGATCCCGTCGACGTGTCCGACCGCGGCTTCGAGAAGGAAGAGGACCTCCTCCTCTTCGAGTTCAAGGCCGGGATGGCGGCGTACCTCGCGAGCCTCGGCGACGCGACGAAGCTGCGCAGCGTCGCGGACCTCGTCGCGTGGAACGAGGCAAACAAGGATCGTGAGCTGCCGCTGTTCGGGCAAGAGCTGTTCGAGCGTGCCGTGAAGGTCGGGCCGCTCTCGAGCGACGAGTACAAGCAGCTCAAGGCCGACCTGCAGCGCCGCGCCCGGTCGCAGATCGACGGCGCGCTCGCGAAGCACAAGCTCGATGCGCTCCTCTCCGTGAGCGCCGGCCCGCCCTGGGTCATCGACGTCGTCAACGGCGACAACTTCACGGGCGCGAGCTCGTCGCTTCCCGCCATCGCGGGCTATCCGAACGTCAATGTGCCTTCGGGGTTCGTCCACGAGCTCCCGATCGGCATCGCGCTGTTCGGCGCCGCCTACAGCGAGGCCACGCTCCTGCGCCTCGCGTACGCCTACGAGCAGGCCTCGCACGCACGGAAGCCGCCGCGCTTCCTCCCGCACGCCCCCTAGGAGCCGCGCTCGCGGACGCGCGTGATAGAACCGGAGGCGTGGGTGCACGCGGCGCGGCGATCGGGGCGGTGAGCGTGCTGCTCCTCGCGCTTCCTTCTGCGGCGCGCGCCGACGAAGCGTGGAAGCCCACGGCGCGGCTCGAGGTGGAGCGCGGCGAGGCCAGCGCGTGCCCCGACGGCGCGGCGCTCGCCGACGCCGTGGCCGGGCGGCTCGGCTACGACCCGTTCGTCGCGACAGGCGGCGACCTGCGCATCTCGGTGCATTTTACACGCAGTGCCGCAGGCCTCAGCGCGCAGGTGGAGGCCTTCGATCCCGCGGGCGCACCCAAGGGCGAGAAGACCGTCGCCTCGAAGCGTGGTGACTGCGCCGAGGTCGCGCAGGCCGTGACGCTCACCATGGCGCTGCTGCTCGATCCGCGGAGCGGCCTCGTCGCGCGGCCCGCGCCCTCGAAGCCCGAGCCGGATCCGCTCGCGCCCGTCGCCGACGAGACGCCGCGATCGGCGCCTCCGCCCACGCCGCCCGCGCCGTCCGCGCAGACGGCGTTCGTGCCTCGCGTGCGCGCGGGGATCCTCGGCACCGTGGGCGCCGAGCCGGGGCCGAGCCTCGCGGCCCGCGCCGCGTTCGGGATCGCGCTGCCGCGCTGGTCGCTCGACGCCGAGCTCCGCGCCGATCTCCCGCGCGAAGCCGCGACCGGAGGGAAGTCGGCGACGAGCGGCCTGCTCCTCGGCGCGCTCGTGCCTTGCCTACGGACCGGGCCGCTCGGCGCCTGCGCGGTCGTCGCGGTGGGCGCGCTCCGCAGCGAGGTGCCTGCGAGCTCGCCGCCCACCGTGACCTCGCTGCACGTCGCGGCCGGCCCGCGCGTAGCCCTCACGCTCCCGCTCGGCTCGATGCTCGCGCTCGTGCTCGATGCCGAGGCGCTCCTCGCGTTCACGCGCACCACCGTCCGGGTCGATGGCGTCGACGTGTGGTCGCCTCCGCTGGTGTCCGCAGGCCTGGGCGCGGCGCTCGAGGTGCGTTTTCCGTGACGGATGAGCGCTCCAGCCCGGAATCTCTGGTGCCGCATCCCGCGTTCGAGGAGGTCTTCGATGCTCACTTCGGGTACGTGTGGAACACGCTGCGGCGGCTCGGAGTAGGCGAAGCGGATGCCCAGGATCAGGCGCAAGAGGTGTTCGTCGTCGTCAGCTCGCTGCTCGGCGACTACGACCCGGCACGCCCGCTTCGCCCGTGGCTCTTCGGCATCGCGTACCGCATCGCCTGCCGCTTTCGGGCGCTCGCGCGGCACCGCCGCGAGCTCGCGATGGACGCGCCGCCCGACGCCGCGGACCCACGGCCCGCGGCTGACGAGGAGCTCGCGGCCCACGAGGCGCGCGATCTCGTCCTGCGTGCGCTCGACACCATCGACCTCGATCGCCGTGCGGTCCTCGTCATGAACCTGCTCGACGAGCAGCCGATGCCCGAGGTTGCCGGGGCGCTCGGGATCTCGGTCAACACCGCGTACTCGCGGCTCCGGCTCGCGCGCGAGGACTTCGAGAAGGCCGTGAAGCGCCTGCGGAGAAGGCCGTGAGCGACGACCATCGCGAGCTCGAGTCGCTGCTCTCCGCCGAGCGTGCGCGCCCGGAGCCGGCCGCCGCGGTGAAGAGCGCAGTCGCGGCGAAGGTCGCCGCCGCGCTCGGGGCGACCGCGCTCGGTGCGGGCGTGGCGGTCGGTGTGGCGACGGCCGCGGCGGCAAGCGCGAGCGCGAAGGCAGGCGCAAGCGTGACGGCGGCGGCAGGCGCGGGAATCGCGCTGAAGGTGGCGCTCGGCGTGCTGCTGGGCTGCGTGATCGGCGGGACCATCGTCGCCGTGACGTTGCCGCCGCGCGTGATCGTGCAGACGCGCGAGGTGGGCGTCGAGGTGCCCGGCACCGGGCCGAGCGCCGCGAACGCCGCAGCGACGGCGCCGAGCACGACGATCGTGATCTCCCCCGGCGCGCCGTCCGCGAGCGTGGCCCCCGGCGCGCCGTCCGCGCGGCCACCCTCGCCCCCGACGTCGACGTCGTCGCCCGGCAGCGGCTCGATCGTCGGGGGACACGACGTCGATCTCGCGCGCGAACGAGCGCTGGTGGATCGCGCGCGATCGGCGCTGGCGCGCGGCGATGCCGCGGGTGCGATCGGCGCCGCAGAGGAGCACCGCAAGGCGTTCCCCCGCGGCCAGCTCGCGGAGGAGCGCGAGGTCGTCGCCATCCAGGGGCTCGCCGCCGCGGGCCGCAGCGAGGAGGCCGCGAACCGCGCCGGCGCGTTCCGGAAGGCCTACCCCTCCAGCCTGCTGCTGCCCATCGTCGACGCCGCGCTGCGCCCCCGCTGATCCGCTGGGCACGAGGCCCTTCGCATCGCCCGACTTGCCCGGCGGCCGATGCGCGCTAGACGTCGCACGTGCGTCGTCTCCTCCGCGTAGGGGGCGACGCGCTCTTCGTCTCCACCAACGGCGGACGCGTGCTGCAGATCCCCCGGCCCGGGGACCGCCCGCTGCGCTGATCGCAGGGGCGCGTCGCTTTTCGTGACGGACGTCGCGAGGTCCACGGAAACACCGGGACCATGCAGCAACTCCGCTCTTCCCTTGGCCTCTTCGCCTTCGCTTGCACCCTTGCCCTTCCGGGCCTCGCCGCTGCGACCGAGCCCGCGCCGCCCGCGGAGAGCGTTGCAGCAAAGGAGGCCGACGACTCGGGCAGCCACCTCACCACCCTCGAGCTGATGGTCCGGCCCACGCTGGGCGGCGCCGGCGGTAGCTCGCTCGTGCACATGGATCCCTCGATCGCGGGCAACAGCTCCAAGGTGTTCAACGGCACGGCCTCGCCGTACGGCGCCACGTTCGGCGTCGGCGCCGAGATCGGCTTCCGCTTCCACCCTCTGATCGCCGCGGGGCTCCGCGCCGATCTCTCGAAGGTCTCCGCCACCGCGCCCAGCGACGGCACCACGGACCTCTCGCGCAGCCGCCAGAGCGGGGGCCTCTACCTGCGCGGGTATCCGCTCGCGCTGACCCCGTCGGTGCGCAAGCACATCGACCCGTGGTTCGCGACTGGCGTCATGTACATGCATGATACACAGAGCTACCACGTGCCCGCAGCGACGAGCACGGGCGGCACCGTCGACTCCAGCGTGAAGCTCACGCATCACGGCGTAGGCATTCCGCTGGCCATCGGCGTCGACTATCGGGTCACCCGCGCCATCTCCATCGGCCCCTCGTTCGAGTACACGTTCCTCGTGCCGATCGCGGGCTGCGCCTCGCAGTCGGCGGCAGGCTACCAGGACAACGAGCGCTGCTCGGGCGGAAACAGCGCCGCGAGCAAGGCGGTCATCGCCGACTCCACCGGCGCGTGGACGGCGGGCCTCGACCTGCGCTTCACGCCATTCTGAGGCACGCCTGGGCAGCCGGTCAGCTTGCCCGATGCGCCGTTACGGGTACTCATTGCGCCTTTCACTTCAGGAGTGTCTTCATGTCCCTCTCGATCCGCCCTTCGGTTTCGTCCTTTGCTTCCGTCGCTCTCGCACTCGTTCTCGGCGCCTGCGCGAGCAGCAGCGGGAGCGCTGACGGAGGCCCGGTCATCGACAGCCTCGACGTGCCGGCCACCACCACCCCGATGACCTTGCAGGGACAGACCGGGCCCGGCGTCGTGCTCACGCTCTCGGCCCACGACGACGACTCGGGTATCTCCGCGCTGCACTTCCTCTTCGTGGAGACGAGCGCCGATAACGCGATCACCATCCCCAACGCGCCGACCAAGGTCACCGGGCAGAAGATCGAGCTCGTGATTCCTGGAGCGCCCAGCGGAGCACATGCGGTCACGTTCTACCTCGTGGACGCCAAGGGACGCTCGAGCGCTTCGGTCTCGCACACCATCACCGTCCCCTGACCTGGCGCGCTACGGTGGGGCGATGCGCGCCGCCTGGTACGAGTCACGTGGTCCTGCCGCCGAGGTCCTCCGCGTCGGCGAGATACCCGATCCGCACGCGGGTCCCGGCGAGGTGCGCATCCGCATCGCGCGCTCGGGGATCAACCCTGGCGACGTGAAGAAGCGCGCGCCGTGGCTCGGATACACCGTGCCGGCGTATCCGCGGATCATTCCGCACTCCGACGGCGCGGGCACCGTCGACGAGGTGGGCGCGGGCGTACAGCTCACCGTGGGCGCGCGGGTCTGGTGCTTCGGCGCGCAGTCGTACCGCGCGTTCGGAACTGCTGCGGAGTACGTCGTGGTGCCGGAGGCGCTCGCGGTGGCGCTACCGGAGCGGGCGAGCTTCGCCGCTGGCGCGTGCCTCGGGATCCCGGGCATCACGGCGCATCGGCTGGTCTTCCACGGCGATCCGGTGCGCGGGCGGCGCGTCCTCGTGCAGGGCGGCGCGGGCGCGGTCGGCGCGCTCGCGGTGCGCCTCGCGGTGGCCGGCGGCGCCGAGGTGATCGCGACGGTGCGTGATGCTGCGCAGGTCGAGGCGGTGCGCGCCGCGGGCGCGAGCCACGTGCTCACCACGCGCGGCGACGAGCTGGTGGTCGAGGTCCTCGCGGCCACCGAAGGCCGTGGAGTGGAGCGCATCGTCGAGGTCGCATTTGCGGCGAACGTCGAGGTCGACACCAGGCTGCTCGCGGTGGGCGGCACGCTCGCCTCCTACGCGACGGACGCGGAGCAGCCAAAGATCCCGTTCTGGCCGCTCCTGTTCAAGGACGCATCGATCTATCTGTGCGGCTCCGACGAGGTCCCGCTCACCGCGAAGCGCGAGGCCGCGACCGCGCTGAACGCGCTGCTTGCGCAGGGCTGGGACGGCCCGCCAGCAGGCGAGGAGCTCCCGCTCGAGCGCATCGCCGAGGCGCACGAGACCGTCGATCGCGGCGCCCGCGCGCGCGTGCTGCTCGCGCTCTGACGCTCACTGCCATCATTCCGGACGCGCGCCCATCATCGCGGCGTGTCGAACCGCTGGAGGTTGTCGCCCTTCAGCGCAGCCTCGAGGAGCTCGGGGAGGATCGTCGGCGTGCACGCGAAGGTGGGAACGCCGATGCTGCGAACCTTGCGCGCCAGGGCGTGGTCGAACTCGGGCGCCCCGTCGTCCGCCAGCGCGAGCAGGCAGACCGCGCGGACGCCGCTTCCCACGAGGTGCTCGAGCCGCTGCGTCAGGCTCGCCGCATCGCCGCCTTCGTACAGGTCGGTGATGAGCAGGAGGAGCGTCTTGCCCGGCGTCGTGACCAGCTCCTGGCAGTAGCCGACCGCGCGATTGATGTCGGTGCCGCCTCCCAGCTGGACGCCGAAGAGCACGTCGACCGGGTCCTCGCAGACCTCGGTGAGGTCGACCACCTCGGTATCGAAGACGACGAGGTGCGTCTTGATCGCGCGGAGGCTCGCGAGGATCGACGCCGTGACGGCGCCGTACACCAGCGAAGGAGCCATCGAACCCGACTGATCGAGGCAGACGATGACCGTCCACTCGAAGGTCTGATGCTTGCGCGCGTGGAAGAACAACCTGTCCACGACCATGGCCTTGCGCCCCTGGTCGTAGTTGCGCAGGTTGTGGCGAATCGTTCGACGGATATCGAGGTTCGCGAGACGCGCGATCGGTGAGCTGCGAGACCGGTCGAGCGCGCCGCGAACGGCCTTCTCGATGCTGCTCTTCAGCCGCCGCACGATCTCGTCGGCCACGGCGCGAACCACCTTCCGCGCCGTCTCCTTCGTCTGCTCCGGGATCAGCCCCTTCAGCGACAGGATGGTCGCTGCGAGCTCCACGCTCGGCGTGATCTGGCCGAGCGTCTCCGGCTCGAAGAGCAGCTGCTTCAGGCCGCGCCGCTCGATCGCGTCTTCCTGGATCACGGCGACGACCTCGCGCGGAAAGTACTTCCGGATGTCACCGAGCCACCGCGCCAGCTTCGGCGCCGACTTGCCGAGCCCGGCCGAGCGCGCGGCGCCCGACGCTCCGTCCTCCCCGCGCTGGTTCTCGTAGATCACGTCGAGCGCGGCATCGAGCTCGAGGAGCGGCCCGGCGAGCGCCGCCCCTCCCCCCGGGCCGAGCGCCCCGAGCGAGGACTGCGCGGTCTTGCCCAGGATGAGCCGCCACTTCGCCGATCGGTCGAGGGTCTCGACGAGATCGGCAGCGACGGTCGCGGGGTTCGGAGGGGGTGCGCTCGTCATCAGAGATCCAGATCGAGATCTTCCAGCTGCGCGTTGAGGGCTGCCGCCTCCTCGACGCTCAAGCCGTTCTCCACGGCGGCGGCCAGCGGCCTTCCCTCGTACTTGTCCCAGACGCCAGCGAGCGCGGACACCACGCGGCGCACCTCGCCCGGCTCGAAGCTCGCGAACGCGCGGCGCAGCGGAACCAGGGCCCGTAGATATTCCGGACCGTCGAGCGCATCGACGAACCGCGAGAGCGTGGCCCACACCACCGGGCGGGAGAAGAGGCCCATGCGATTGTAGGAGGTCAGCCCCTCGAAGAAGCCGGCCGCGAGATCGACGTCCTCGCCGGGCGAGAGGCGCCGGCCGATCGATCGCGCGAGCTCGTCATCCGTGAGCCGCATCCGCTCGAGGAGCACGCTCGAGGCGATCCCGGCCAGATGGGGATTTCCCACGTCGGACAGCGCAACGACGAGCAGTGACGCTTCGAGGTGCTCGACGGCGAGATGCGACGGCTCCTCGACGGCGGCCTTCGCGAGCGTGAGGAGAGCCTTCGCCATCGCAGGGCGCGCGGCGTCGTTGCACACGACGGCGCGTGGCACGAGGAGCGACGCACGGAGGAAGATCTGCTCGACCAGCGGCCAGAGCGGCGCCGGGTCCACCGCGCGAACTCCGCCGAACCGCGTCACGGCGAGCAGGCTCGCGGTCGCCGAGGCGAGCGAAGGCAGCGAGTCGTCCTCCACGGCCGCCGCCTGGACGCGCAGGCGTGCGTCCTCGAGAGCGTCGGCGAGGCGGCACGTCGCGGCGAGCGCCAGGACCTCCGCGGCGGAGCCAGCGTCCTCGCAGGCCGCCAGCCGCTCCGAGAGCAACAGGCTCACGACGTCGCCGATCGAGTCGCCCAGCAGCGAGAGCTCGGCGAGGCGGACCTCGAGCTCGGGCGACCAACGCAGGACCCAGCGCTCCTTCCAGCTCGTGCCCGTGGCGCGCGGAGCCTCCTTGGCGATCGCCAGCGGCAGATCGCAGCCACGAAGGCGATGGAAGAAGATCGAGCGATCACGATCGAGGAACGCTGCGCGCTCTCCTTTCGCGTAGCGGTTCTCGCGGAGATCGAGCTCGAGCTCGAGCTCGGTGGCGCGCAGGTACGTGTCTAGCTTCAGCGCGTGCACCTGGTCGCGGAAGTCGTCCTGCAGCGCGGTGCGCGAGACGCCCTTGGGCAGCGTCCCGACCGCGTGACCGGTCTCGACGTCGTCGATCGCCTCGGCGAGCGGCGCTCGCTCACCGCCGCCCAGGCAGGTCACGGCCGCGTCGCGCAGATCGCACAGCGCGATGGCTGGACTGTCCGACGACGCGGCGAGCGCACCGGCGAGGCGCACCGCGTCGATGATCTGCGACGACGAGCGCGGCAGCCCGCTGCTCCTCGCCCGACGAGCAACCTGGGCAAGGTACCTCGCCGCTAGACGCTCGGGATGGCCGGCGGCGAGCTCCTCGAACAGCATCTGGTAGTAGAGCGGTGCGTGATTGCCTGCGCCGTAGCCGCTGCGGGCGTGCAGGCGCTGATGGCTGTATGGCATCAACGTCGTGACCGTGTCCAGCGCGGGCAACGCGGCCATCTCCCGATCGCTCATGGCGGGAGCGTCCTCGGTGAGCACTGGCGCGTGATAGGCGCCGCACACGACGACGCACTTCTCCGGCGCATGGCCGCGCCCGATGGCCGCGCGGATCTGGCGGCGCATGAACGACTCTCGAAGCTCGTTGCGGGCGATCTCTGCGGGCGTGTCCTGTCGGAGCTCGCGCATCCCCTCGCCGAGCGCGAAGGCAGCCCGAACGTACGACGCGGAGTCCGTCGTGTGCTCGAACGCTCGCTCCCACCAGGTCTCCATGTCCGGCGCGCCGGCCGCCTCGGCAACACGGGTGAGGACGTCGCGGCGGTCGCCGTCTCCGGCAGCCGGCGCGCTCGTCTCGGCAGCCTCTGCGTCCTGGAGCGCGAGGAACGTCGGCGCGGGCAGATCGATGAAGGCGAGCTCGGCGTGCTCGCTCAGCGCCCACCGGCACGCCACCCACTCCGGCGAGTACGAGGCGAGCGGGTAGACGAGGGTGCGGATCGGCTTCGACTTCGTGAACGCGAGGATCGCGACCGGCGGCGTGGTCTCCGGATGAACCAGGTGGCGCATCTCCGGCTCGATCCCGGACGGCGCCTCCACCAGCACGCACGTGGGGCGCACGCGATCGAGAACGGTCTTCAGGTGGGTGGCGCCCGCCGGTGACAGATGGCGAATGCCGACGACGTTGGGAACGAGCAGGCTCACCAGAGCTTCTTGCACGCGCCGAAGAGGTCCTTCCACTCGGCGCCGCGCTTCTTGAGGATGTTCTCGAGATACTCCGTCCACACCTGCTCGTCCTTGTCGTCGTCACGAACGACAGCGGCGCGCAGACCCGCGGCGACGTCGGCTTCGTTGACGCGTCCGTCGCCGAAGTGCGCGGCGAGCGACATGCTCCCGCCGAGCAGCGCGATGGCCTCCGCCGTCGACAGCACGCCGGAAGGAGACCTCAGCTTCTGCTGGCCATCAAGGGTCTGCCCGCGTCGCAGCTCGTGGAAGATCTGCACCACCTTGTGGACGAGCTGATCGGCGGGCGGCTGGGCCGGGATGCGCAAGGCGGTGCCGATCTCGGCCACGCGCTTCTGGACGATCCGCACCTCGGTCTCCAGGTCGTCGGGGATCGGAAGGACCACGATGTTGAAGCGCCGCTTCATGGCGGCGGACATCTCGTTGACGCCGCGATCGCGAGTGTTTGCGGTGGCGATGATGTTGAAGCCGCGCTTCGCGTGGATCTGCGTGCCCAGCTCCGCGATGGTGAGCGACTTCTCGGAGAGCGTGGAGATCAGTGCGTCTTGCACTTCGGCGGGACAGCGGCTCACCTCCTCGATGCGCACGATCTTCCCGGCCGCCATGGCGCGAAAGACCGGGCTTGGGACGAGCGCCTTCGTGGTCGGCCCTTCGGCGAGTAGCAGCGCGTAGTTCCAGCTGTAGCGAAGCTGCTCGTCGGTCGTGCCCGCGGTGCCCTGGACGAGGCACTGGCTGTCGCCCGAGACCGCGGCGGAGAGGTGCTCGGAGAGCCACGACTTGGCGGTGCCCGGCTCTCCGATGAGCAGCAGAGCGCGGTCCGTGGCGAGGGTCGCGATGGCGACCTCGACGAGCCGCCGGTTGCCGACGTACTTCGCGGTGATCGCGAGCTCGCCGGCCTTACCGCCCAGGATGTACGTGGCGACGGCGCGTGGTGACAGGCGCCAACCGGTCGGTTTTTCATGAGTATCGGCGGCGGCCAGAGCGGCCAGCTCGTGGGCATACTGCTCCTCCGCGGGGCGGCGCAGCACCTCGTCATCGGCGTCGCTCATGGTCTCTCCTTGGCCTGCAGCTGCTGGAGCGTGTGCTCGAGGTAGCGACGCTTGTTGGTGCCGATCGTCGGGTCCGCGATGAGCCGCGCCAGCGTCGGTATGGCGGACACGGCGCCCGCCTCGGCGAGCGCCGTGGTGATGACGTGCATCCAGTCGTGGGTCGTCCGATCCTCGAGCCACTTCGCCATCACGAGCCCTGCCTCCTTCGCGCGCAGCTTGCCGAGAAGATGGATGGCATAGCGCACCTCGTCGCCCCAGGAGCCCGAGGCCAGGTCCATCATCAGCGGGATGGTTCGCGGATCGCCGAGGCTCTCGAGGCCCTGCATCGCGAGCTTGAGGTGCGGCCTCAGGAGCGCGACGAGCGGCTCGAAGAACCGGCGGTCCGACTGGCGCGAGAGCTTGCTCACCGCGAGGAGAAAGCGTGGATCGATCTCCTCCGCCGCTGACCCCGCAGCTGGAAAGAAGGGCTGAATCGCGGCAAACGCGACGCTCTCGCTGATCGCGAACGCCGCGGCCACTCCTTGCTCGTACAGCTGCGTATCCTTCATTCCGACGTCAGCGAGCAAGGTCACCGCGTGGTTCGAGTGCGCGAGCAGCGCGCGTGCCGCCTCCACCTTCACCGTCGGTGCAGTATGGCGGAGCAGCTCGTTGAGGTAGTCGATGGCTGGCGACCGCCCGCCCATGACGTGGCGCCTCGTGAGCGCCCAGATCAGCTCCGGGCTGGACGCGAAGCTCGGCGTCTCACCAGTGGCGGCGAGCTGCGCGCGCGCGACGCCCAGCAGCGCATCGAGGCTCGCATCGCGAAGCAGCCGCTCGATCGTGCTGCCGGCCACGGTGGGAAAGCGAGCGCCGACGGCCATCACCCGCGCGAGCGTCGCGCCGTTGCCTACGAGAACGAGCTCTCGCACCGTCTCCATCCGACCCTTGTCGGTCGCTGCCTCTTCGTACGCCGCGATCGCGACCTCCTCGGCGAGCGCAGGGAGGTGCTCGGCGCAGCACTCGAAGGCCGCCTCGCGCACCTCCTTCGAGCCCGTGCGCAGGCAGTCGCGATAGAGGGCGGCGCCCTCGGTCCGCAGGATCGCAGCCATCGCACGCAGCCGCGCGCCATCCGCGGCGCCTCCCTTCTTCTTGAAACCAGCCGCGAGGACAGGAAGGATCGCCGGCCCGATGGCGCCGACGAGCAGCGCCGCCTGCGCGCGGAGGTAGGTATGCGAGAGCGCCTCGACCAGGCTGCTCCACAGCCGCGAATCCGCCGCGAGCGCCGGATCGCGAAACGCGGCCTCGAGAGACTCGGGTGGCTTCTTCCTGGAGGCCATCGCATCGAGCAAGGCGTAGAGGAGCCGAACGGGGGCCGCGCGATCGTCCGCGGCGGCGGCGCCCACCGGAAGCTCGGTGAGCTCACCGGCGCATTCGCGAGGCGCCAGCTGCGCGGCGCGGAGCTGCTGCACCGCCGCATCGAGCTGGAGCAGCGCGGCCCCCGCGGCTTCGAGCGGAGCGGTCCGCATGGTCTCGATGATCCGGGCGGTCTTCGCGAGCGCGGGCACGCGCGCGCCCAGCACCTCGAGCGCTTGCTGGTGCTGGAGGAGCGCGTCGTCGCCGCGCGCGGCAAGCGCGCCGGCCAGCACGAGTCGATCGATGTCCGCCGCGAGCTCGTCGAGAACCGTGATCGCCATGAAGCTCCTGCTGGTCCCGTGCGAACGTCAGACGCTGAGGCGCACGGCGCCGTGGGGGCCGAGCACCGTCATGGGGTGGGCCACGATCCCGCCGCGTGCCTCGTCGACCGCGAGCCGCGCCAGCAACGCGCGGCCTCCGGCGGGCCACCCCGAGAGCTCCAGCGCCCGGAAGGCGGCGGCCGACGACGACGGGGCGTTCGCAAACGGAAGGCGCGCGCCGGCAGCATCTTCCATGACGCCCTCCTCGCGCACGCGGCCCACCTTCGCCACCTGCAGCAAGAAGACGGCATCCTCGGGCGCGAGCAGGTTCTTCAGCTGGTCCTGCAGCTTCGCGCACGCGTCGGCGACGCTCGACGCGCGCCCGATCAGCGCCTCGCGCTCCGCCACGGTGAGCGATCTCGCGACCAACCCGTCGTCGTCCCAGCGGATGCGTCGATTCACGAACCCGGGATAGATGCCTGCCTCGCCCACCTCGATGGCGCCCGCAAACGACACCTTCGGCGGCTCCTTCCCGACCCGACGCGCAGGGGTATAGCTGACGTCGCGCAGGATCTCTCCGCTCTCCACGTCGGCCAGAAAGCTGGTCTCGATCCGCTCGTCACGCGCCGGGTCATCCACCCGCGCATAGGCGAGCTCCACGAGCGTCAAGTTCGTGCGCACATAGCCGCGCTCACGGAGCTCCTCGAGCTGCCAGACCTTGCCGAGCAGCTCGTCGACCAGCGCGTCGGCCTCGTTCTCGGTCGCGGCGCCTTCCTCGAGCTTCGATGCGAGGAGCACGCGACCCTTCTTGATCATCGCCCAGAGCTGGGCGAGGCGCCGCGCTCCGATCGCTCCCTTCGCGGCGGGATCGACCTCTGCATCCTCGACCACGAGCGCGAGGCGACGAAGGCAGAGCGCCACGCCGGGCAGATGGAAGTCGGCGATCTCGGTGGCGCGAACGCGCAGCGCGACGATGCGATCCTCGTCGACCGCGCCGAGGCCCGACATCGCGAGGTCGTTCAGCACGCGGCTGGCCATCTCGAGCCCCTCGAGCTGGGCTTGGGCCTTCTTGGCCTGAGCCTCCTTGTTGGGCGCCTTCCTCTTCTTTGCCCGGGAGGCAGGCTGGGTGGCGGCGGCCTTCGCGTCGTCTTTGGCCAGCTTCTCGACGAGATCGCGAGGCACCTCGGCCACGACGAATACCGCGTGCTGGCGGGCGTGCGCCACGAGCAGCGCCAGCGCGTGCTTGCACGGGCGCTTCCGGCTCGGACACGAGCAGCGCAGCACCGGCACCGCAGCTCGCAGATCAGCCGACACCTCGTAGGGCAGCGCGCCGCTCCCGGCGCACGCGCCGAAGATCAGGGTGGCGTCGTCCGTGCGAAGCTGCACGGTGATGGCACCATTCAGAAAGAGGAGCACGCCGGCGGCGAAGACGTCGGGGCTCGGGGCCAGCGCCTCGATCGTTGCCTCATCCATGGGGCGCTGATTGTCCACGATCCGTCGGCTTCTTGCACGCCGGGTGATCGCGCGCGCTCCCGATCTCGAAGCACGATGCGTGGAAGGTGGGTACCGGTTCTGCAAGGAGAGGAACACCACCGCGCACAGCACGGGTGCAGAGGAGCGGAGGAACAAGCGTCGCGCCCTGGAGAGGCCGCCTCGCATGGTAGAACGCTTGCATGTCGCGCGGCCCGAGCACGCTCCTCTTTCGTGCTCTCGCGGTGTCTGCGGGGCTCGGCGTGGGGTTCGTTGCGTCGCCCGCGTTCGCGGACGACGATCTCGCGACCGCCCAGCTCACCTACGTCGTGAACAGCGGCGCGGCGGGCCGCTGTCCGGACGAAGAGTCGTTCCGGAACCAGATCGCGGCGCGGCTCGGCTACCCGCCGTTCACGACCTCCGGACGGCATCGCGTTGCAGTCAGCCTCACTGCAGCGCGTGGGCGCGTGCGCGGCCGTGCCGAGGTGACGCGCGCTGGACAGACCACGCCAGGTGTTCGCGAGCTCGACGACACGATCGACAACTGCGAGGCGCTTGCTTCGGCCCTCGCGACCACCGTTGCGATCGCGCTCGATCCGGTGCGCGGGCTCGGTCCCGAGCCCGTCGCGCCGCCGTTGCCGCCGCCTCCGCCCCACGATCGTGATGCCGATCGCGATCGCGGCCCCCAGCCCGTTGCGCCCCCCGCGGAGCAGCGCGCTGCCTCGACGCCGATCCGCATCTTCGCCGGAGCCGGAGGCGTGTTCTCGCTCGGGGTTGCGCCAGGCCCGGCGATCGGCGCCGAGGCCGCGGTCGGGGCACGCCGCGAGGCCTTCTCGCTGGAGCTCTCGGCGCGCCTCGAGACCACGACCGGAAGCGAGCGCGTCGCGACGGGCGATCGCGTGGAGGCGACCGTGCTCTCCGGAGCGCTCGCGCCGTGTGGCCAGCTCGGCGTCTTCGTCGGCTGCGTCTTCGGTCGCGCGGGCGCATTTCAGGGGCGCGCCCCTGATGTCGTCAACCCGAGCCTCGGCACCACGGTCTTCGGCGCGGTCGGGCTTCGCGCAGGCGTGCGGTTGGTGGTCTGGCGATGGATCTCGCTCGAGGCGCTGGCCGAAGCGGGCCTACCGCTCGTGCGCACCTCGCTGCGTATCGGAGCCGGCGACGCCTGGACCGCCCCCCCCGCCTTCTTCGGTGGGCGTCTCGCGGCGATGGTTCTCTTTCCGTGACGGATCCCGCGCGATGGCCACACTCACCGAGAAAGTGAATCCGGTTGCGACCGCACCCGTGCTCGCTGACGCCTTTCGAAGCGTCTTCGATGCGGAGTTCGGCTACGTGTGTCGCGCGTTGCGCCGGCTCGGGGTTCGCGACGCGGACCTCAAGGACGTCGCGCAGGAGCTCTTCGTCACCGTTCACGAGCGCTTCGGCGAGCGCGATCCCTCGCGCTCCGTGCGGCCATGGCTCTTCTCTTTCGCGCTGCGTTTCGCGTCGAACTACCGCAAGCTCGCCAGGCATCGCACCGATCTCACCGATGCCATCGATGCTCGCACCGAAGCAGGCGACGCTCGCACCGAGGCTCGCGATCTCGTGCTGCGCGCGCTCGCGCGTGTCGACTACGAGCGACGCACCGTCCTCGTCATGCACGACCTCGAGGGATTCGGTGCCGCCGATATCGCGACCGATCTCGCGATCCCGCTCAACACCGTCTACTCGCGGCTGCGAGTTGCACGAGAAGAGCTCCGCAACGCCATCGCCACGCTGCAGAAGAGAGGTCTGTCGTGAGCGATTCCCCCATCGCGCCCCTCCCTCGGGACATCGAGCAGCTGCTCGCGCTCGAGCGAGACGCCTACGGCGACGAGCCCGAGCTGAAGATCGCCGTGCTCTCGCATGTCGAGCTGGCGGTCGGTCTACGTGGTCCTTCCGGCGGCGGTGACGGGGGCTCCGGTAGCGGCTCACCACCGGCGGACGGCGGCGGCAGTGGCGGCGGCGGCAGTGGCGGCGGCGTCCTGCGGGGCGCTGCGGGCAAGGTGCTCGGCGCGGTCGGTGCAGGGGCCTTCGTCGTCGGCGTCGTGGTCGGGGGGCTCGGCGGTCGCGCGCTCACGCCTGCGCCCACGCCTGCACCCACGCCTGCACCCGACGCGACCTCGGTCGCGATGCCGCCCCAACCTGCGCCGCGTGCGGAGCCGATGGCCCCGGATGCGAGCGACGTCGACCCGACCCCGCGGGTCGTGCCTTCCGCCGGCCCGCAGCCGCAGCCTCTCGATGCGCCCCGGGCGGGTAGCGATCTCGTTCGCGAACGAGAGGTCATCGACGCCGCGCGCGCCGCCCTCTCGCGGGGCCGTCCTGCCGATGCGCTCCTCGCGACGGCGCGGCACGCCGAGCGCTGGCCCCGTGGGCACCTGGCCGAGGAGCGCGAGGTCATTGCCATCCAGGCGCTCGCGGCCTCGGGCCGGCGCGCCGAGGCGGACCGTCGCGCGGGCGCGTTCAAGCGAGCGTTCCCGTCGAGCATGCTGATTCCTGCGGTCGATCAGGCACTTTCGACGCCTTGAGGGATGGCGACGTTTGCGTGACGGAAGTCCTCGTGCAAGGACAAGCCACGATCATGAAGCTTGGAACTAGCTTGCGCGTCGGTCTCGCCCTCATCGCGTTCTCTGCTGCAGCCTGCACGGCGGCGCAAGATCTCGGCAATCGCCCCACGACGGAGGACCCCGACGCGGGCACCCCACCGGATGCGGACGCGGGGAGCTCGGGGAGCTCGGGGAGCTCGGGGAGCTCGGGGAGCTCGGG
>Ga0123336_10001214_pt1 | contig 24062 bp, 24 predicted proteins | sample SSSSmetaG_FD_96466 | JGI IMG/M metagenome (GOLD analysis project Ga0123336, IMG submission 96466) | Glacier valley bacterial and archeal communities from Borup Fiord, Nunavut, Canada, to study Microbial Dark Matter (Phase II) - ​SSSS metaG | ecosystem: Environmental > Aquatic > Freshwater > Ice... | reverse complement strand
GTGACGCGCGACCAGGAGAAGCTGGAGCGCGCGCTGGGCGGCATCAAGGACATGGGCGGCCTGCCCGACATCCTGTTCATCATTGACACCAACAAGGAGAAGCTGGCGGTCGAGGAAGCCAACAAGCTCGGCATCCCCGTCATCGCCGTGCTGGACAGCAACTCCGACCCGGAGGGCGTCACCTACCCCATCCCCGGCAACGACGACGCCATCCGCGCCATCACGATGTACTGCGACCTGATCGCCGGCGCCGTGCTGGAAGGCATCAGCGCCGAGATGGTGGCCAGCGGCCGCGACACCGGCGCGTCGGAAGACCTGCCGCCCGAGCGTATCCCGATGCCGGACCAGACCCCCGCCGAGCAGCCCGCGGCGTAAGGAGAGCAGACATGGCTGACATTACCGCCGCGATGGTCAAGGACCTGCGCGAGAAGACCGGCGCCGGCATGATGGACTGCAAGAAGGCGCTGGTCGAAGCGGCCGGAGACATGGAGGCCGCGACGGACTGGCTCCGCAAGAAGGGCCTGTCCGCTGCCGTCAAGAAGGGCGGCCGCGTCGCCGCAGAGGGCCTGGTCGGCGTCGCCAGCGACGGCACCCGGGCCGCGATGGTGGAGGTCAACTCCGAAACCGACTTCGTCGGCCGCAACGAGGCGTTCCAGGCTCTGGTCGAGGGTATTGCCAAGGTGGCGCTGCAAGTCGGCGACGACGTGGAGGCGATCCGCGCCGCACACTACCCCGGCACTGGCCGGACAGTGGCGGACGAGATCACCCATGCCATCGCCACCATCGGCGAGAATATGACGCTCCGCCGGGCCAAGGTGCTGCACGTCGGCTCGGGCGTGGTTGCGACCTACATGCACAACGCCCTGAAGCCCACGCTGGGCAAGATCGGCGTGCTGGTCGCCATGGAAAGCGCCAACCCGGCGGGCACGCTGGATATGCTCGGCCGCCAGGTCGGCATGCACGTGGCCGCCACGTCCCCGTCCGCGCTGGACATTGACAGCGTGGACCCGGCGGACCTGGAGCGGGAGCGCGCCGTGCTGACCGACAAGGCCCGGGAGGACCCCAAGAACCAGGGCAAGAAGGACGAGATGCTCGCCAAGATCGTGGACGGGCAGATCCGCAAGTTCTACCAGCAGGTCGTGCTGCTGGAGCAGGAGTGGGTCCACGACGGCAAGAGTCGTGTCCGCGCCGTGGTGGACGGGGCCGGCGCCAAGCTGGTGGGCTTCGAGCGCTTCAAGGTCGGCGAGGGCATCGCCAAGCAGTCCGACGACTTCGCGGCCGAGGTTGCCAAGGCAGCCGGCGTGCCGTCCAGCCAGACGCCGCCGCAGCCGCCTGCCCATCCGGCCTGATCCGTACGTTGCCCGCGCCCGGCACGCACGCAACGAAAACCGCCTGAACTTGTGGGGGGCGGCGGCAGCCACTAGGTTGCCGCCGCCCCATCCACGTCAAGGACACGATGCCAGACCAGCCCCCCTATAAGCGCGTCCTGCTGAAAGTGTCCGGGGAGGCGTTGATGGGCCGGCGGGAATACGGATTGGACACCGACACCCTGGGCCGCATCGCGCTGGATGTGCGGGACGTCATCGGCATGGGCGTGCAAGTCTGCATGGTCATCGGCGGGGGCAACATATTCCGGGGTGTTTCGGCTGCCGCCGGGGGCATGGACCGGGCGCAGGCGGACTCGATGGGCATGCTTGCGACGGTGATGAATGCGCTAGGGATGCAGAACGCGCTGGAGAAGCGGCAGGTGCCGACCCGGGTGCAGTCGGCGATCCCCATGAGCAGCGTGTGCGAGCCCTACATCCGCCGCCGGGCCGAGCGGCACATGGAAAAGGGCAGGGTCGTCATCTTTGCCGCCGGCACGGGTAACCCGTTCTTCACCACCGATACCGCCGCCGCCCTGCGCGCGGCCGAGATGGATTGCGACCTGCTGCTGAAGGGCACCCAGGTTGACGGCGTGTACTCCGCCGACCCGCGCAAGGACGCCACCGCCACCCGCTATGACGAGCTGACCTACCTCGAAGTGCTGTCCCGCGACCTCGGCGTCATGGACGCGGCCGGGATCAGCCTGGCGCGGGAAAATGGCCTGCCGATCATCGTGTTCAACATCCACGCCCCCGGGGCGTTCGCCAAGGTCATGCGCGGCGAAGGCCTGTTCACCCGCATCACCGAACCGCACTAGACTCGTTGTCTCCAGCGTGCCGGCTGGTCAGACGTCCCCGGCAAGCGCCGGCTAACGTCTGACCCGGCACACTCGCATCCCACCGGAGGTATCCGTGCCCGCCGACCTCAACGCCCTCAAGACCGACCTGACCCGGCGCATGGACGGCGCCCTGGAAACCCTGCGCCGCGACTTCGGCGGCCTGCGCACCGGCCGCGCCAGTCCGGCCCTGCTGGAGCCTGTGAAGGTCGAGGCTTACGGGACCGAGGTGCCCATCACCCAGGTCGGGACCATCGGCGTGCCGGAGCCGCGGATGATCACCGTCCAAGTGTGGGACCGCACCCTGGTGGGCGCGGTGGAGCGGGCGATCCGCGACAGCGGCTTGGGCCTTAACCCCGGCTCGGACGGGCAGGTCGTGCGCGTGCCGATCCCGCAATTGACCGCGGAACGCCGGGGCGAGTTGGCGAAGGCCGCCGGGCGCTACGCCGAGGGGTCGCGCGTTGCCATACGCGGCGTGCGGCGTGACGGGATGGAGCAGATCAAGGGATTCGAGAAGAAGGGCGAGATCAGCGAGGACGACCTGAAAGATTGGTCGGACCAGGTGCAGAAGATGACCGACGGCTACATCCGCCGCATAGACGACTCGCTGGGGGACAAGGACAAGGAAATACGGCAGGTCTGATGCGATGCACGTGGGAACGGGCAAGGCGGTGATGCCGGCGCCGGCCGGTCCGTCAGTGGTGCCGGCGCACGTCGCCATCATCATGGACGGCAACGGCCGTTGGGCGTCGGCCCGCGGGCTACCGCGCGTCGCCGGCCACCGCGCCGGCGCGCAGGCCGTCCGCCGCACCATTGAGGGCGCGGTGGAAGCCGGAGTGTCCTGGCTGACCTTGTACGCGTTCAGCAGCGAGAACTGGCGCCGCCCACAGGAGGAGGTCTTGGACCTTACGGGCCTGCTGCGCCTGTATGTCCGGCAGGAGTTGCAGGAGCTGTCCCGCCAGGGCGTCCGCGTCCGCGTCCTAGGCGACCGCGGGCGATTTGATGCGGAGACCCGGGCCGAGTTGGACCGGGCGGAAATCGTGACCCACGGCAATGCCCGCCTGAACCTGAATGTCGCCTTGTCTTACGGTGCGCGGGATGAAATCCTGGCCGCCGCCCGCGCCGCAGCGGAGGCCGCGGTGGCCGGCCAGCTCGACCCCGCCGCACTGGACGAGGGCCAGTTCAGCCGCCTGCTGTCCACTGGGGGGATGCCCGATCCCGACCTCGTGATCCGCACCTCCGGCGAGTACCGCCTGTCCAATTTCCTGCTGTGGCAATCGGCCTATGCCGAGCTGGTCTTCCAGGACGTGCTATGGCCCGACTTCGGTGCGGCCGACCTGCAAGCCGCTCTGGCAGAGTATGCCCGGCGGGAGCGCCGCTTCGGTGCCCGCCCTGGCTGACCGCGGTCCCGCCCGGACCGGCGCGCGCTGGACCGACCTTCGTTCGCGGGTGGTCTCGGCCGTGGTGCTGGCGCCGGCGGTGGCCGCTTGCTTGTGGCAGGGCGGTCCCTACTGGGGCACGCTGGTTGCGATCGGCGCAGTCGGCCTGGCGCTGGAGTGGGTCGTGCTGTGCGGCGTGTCCGCCGCCGCCTGGCCCGGATTCGGCGTCCTAGCCGCCGTGCTGGCCGCCCCCGTGCTTGCCGGGCAGGGCCGGCCGGATCTGGGCGTGTCCGCCTTGATGATCGGCGCCGGGCTGGTGCTGTCGCCCCGGCGGTGGCGGCTTGCAGCCGGGGTGCTCTACGCCGGACTGGGCGTCCTGGCCCTCGTGTGGCTGCGCGCCGACCCCGTCGCAGGCCGGGCCAACCTGGTGTTCCTGGTCGCGGTCATCTGGGCCAGCGACATCGGCGCCTACCTGGCAGGCCGGCTGATTGGCGGACCAAAGCTGGCGCCAGCCGTTTCACCGGGCAAGACTTGGTCAGGGGCCACCGGTGGTTTGGGTGCGGCGATGGCGGCCGGGTGCGCCGCGGCGGCCCTTATGGCGCCGGGCCATCCCGTGCGGGCTGCGTTGCTGGCTGTCCTGCTTGCGGCGGCGTCGCAGGCGGGGGATCTGCTGGAAAGCGCGATCAAGCGCGGCTTCGGCGTCAAGGATTCCGGCCAGCTTATCCCTGGGCATGGCGGCTTGCTTGACAGGCTGGACGGGTTCCTGTTGGCAGCCCCCGTGGCAGCCGGCCTGGCATTGCTGATAGGGCGGGGTACGGCGTTATGGCATTGAACACGGCAGGTGCCGGCGACGGGCCGCGCAGCGTGACCGTTCTGGGCAGCACCGGCAGCGTGGGTACCAGCACGGTGGACCTTCTGGCGGCTAACCCAGGCCGCTATCAGGTGCAGGCGCTGGTCGGCGGGCGGAACGTGGCGCTGCTGGCGGCGCAGGCCATCCGTCTAGGTGCATCCCTGGCCGTGATCGCCGACGCCGGCCTGCACAGGGAACTGGCCGCGGCACTGGCCGGCACAGGCATCCAGGCGGCGGGGGGCGAGGATGCCGTGCTGGATGCGGCGGCGCATCCTGTGGACTGGACCATGGCGGCCATCACCGGCGCGGCCGGCCTGCCCAGCACCCTGGCCGCCATACGCCGCGGCGGCGCGATTGCCCTCGCCAACAAGGAGGCCCTGGTTTGCGCCGGGGAGGTCATGCTGCAAGCCGTGCGCGACGCCGGTGCCACCCTCCTGCCAGTGGACTCCGAGCACAATGCCATCTTCCAGGCTATGGCGGAGGGCAACCGTGACGGGGTCGAGCGCATCGTCCTGACCGCCAGCGGCGGCCCGTTCCGCCTGAGCAGCACGGAGGAGATGGCACGCGCAACGCCGGAGGCCGCACTGCGCCACCCCGTTTGGTCCATGGGCGCCAAGATCAGCATTGACAGCGCCACCATGATGAACAAAGGCCTGGAGGTGATCGAAGCAGCCCGGCTCTTCGGCATGGACGAGCGCGACATCGGCGTGCTGATCCATCCGCAGTCCGTAGTCCACGGCCTGGTCCACTACCGCGACGGCAGCGTCCTGGCGCAGTTGGGGTCGCCCGACATGCGCATCCCCATCGCCCACGCCCTGGCTTGGCCGGGACGGCTGCAGACAGCGTCCCCCAGGCTGGACCTGGCCGCCCTGGGCCGGCTGGATTTTGCGGAACCCGATCCCGTCCGCTTCCCGGCGCTGCAACTCGCGCGGGACGCGCTACGGGCTGGCGGCGGCGCATCCACGATCCTGTCTGCCGCCAACGAGGTCGCGGTCGAGGCTTTCCTGACCCGGCGGCTCGGCTTTACCGGCATCGCCGCCCTGGTCGCGGCGGTGCTGGACCGGCTTGGCCCGCAACTGGCGGACAGCCTAGGCGCCGTGCTTGCGCTGGACGCCGCCGCCCGCCGCGCCGCCCACCAGCACCTTGCAGCCCGGGCGGCGTAGCGGATGGCCCGGCACGCTGCCCCGCAGGGATGGCCGGGGTTCAGCAACCCCCAGCGCCGCACCACATAAGGCTACGAGTTCCCGACACCCTCCGAATCGACCCGAGGTTTAGACCGATGGACACCTTACGCAGCGCCGCCGCCTTCGTCGTGATGCTCGGCATCCTGATCTTCGTGCACGAGATGGGCCACTACCTCGCTGCCCGCTGGCGCGGCGTACATGCCGAGGTGTTCTCCATCGGCTTCGGAAAGGCCATCGCAAGCTGGACCGACCGCGCCGGCACGGTCTGGAAGCTGGCCTGGATCCCGCTGGGCGGCTACGTCAAGATGCACGGGCAGGAGCGTCCGCAGGACGTATCGGAGGCGGAGCGTGCGCGCTGGGTGGACGGGCGGACGTTCCAGGGCAAGTCCGTGCTGTCCCGCGCCATCATCATCGCCGCAGGCCCCATCGCCAACTTCTTGCTGGCCATTGTGCTGTTCTCCGCCTTGATCGCCGCCGTCGGCCGGCCGGTGGTGGTCAAGGAGGCCGTCTTCGGCGGCATTGTCCCCGGCAGTGCGGCGGAGCGTGCCAACCTGCAGGTGGGCGACCGCGTCACGGCCATTGACGGCGTGCCGGTCCCGCTGTTCGCCGACTTGCAGCGGATCGTCGCCACCAACCCGGACCGCCAGTTGTCGTTCCAGATCGAGCGTGCCGGCCAGCCGCAAACCGTCCTGGTCACGCCCGGCGGGCGGGACGATGGGGCGCGCCGCGTGGGCGCGTTGGGCGTCGGCAGCGCGACGGAGTATCAACCCGTCAACCCGGTGCAGGCCGTCGGGGCCGGGGTGGAGCAGACCTGGACCGTCCTGTCCGGCACGGCAGCCGCGCTGGGCCAGATCGTTACCGGGCACCGCAGCACGGCGGAGCTGGGCGGTCCGATTAAGATCGCGCAGTTGTCCGGTCAGTTCGCGCAGGCTGGACTAGCCAGCTTCATTGGGCTGATCGCGCTGCTGTCCGTGAACCTCGGCCTGTTCAACTTGCTGCCGATCCCGGTCCTGGACGGCGGGCACTTGGTGTTCCTGGGGGCAGAGGCAGTGGCCGGGCGCCCGATCCCGCCGCGTGCGCAAGAGTATGGCTTCCGGGCCGGCGCAGCCCTCCTCGCAGGGCTTATTCTGTTCGTAACTTGGAACGACCTGGTCTCGTCTAGCCTCGGCCGCTGGGTCTCCGGCCTGATCGGGTAGCGGCGCGGCGGGCTGGTCGGCACGGCCCGCCGCGCATTGGCCTTGGCGGCGGGCGCGGGCGCGCTTACAAGCACGCGGTAACGCAGCCCCGGAGGGCCCGCCTTTTGACTCGATACCGCGCCCTGCTGCTTGCCACTGCCTGTGCCCTGCCGCTTTCGCAGATACAGGCCCAGCAGCCCCCGGCGCAGCAGCCCCGGGGCCGCGCCGCCCCAGCACGCGCCATCCCTGGACGCAGCGTCCGTACCCCCGTGCCCGGCGGCGCCGTTGCCGCCGTGCAAGTCGAAGGCAACCAGCGGATCGAGACCGGTACGATCCGGTCCTATATGCTTGTCCAGCCCGGCGACCCCTTCGATCCCGAGCGTATTGACCGGAGCCTCAAGACGCTGTTTGCCACCGGCCTGTTCCAGGACGTCACGATCCGGCGGGAGGGCGCCACGCTTGTGGTCAAGGTGGCCGAGAACCCAATCATCAACCGCATCGCCTTCGAGGGAAACCGCAAGCTGACGGACGAGCAGCTGCGGACCGACCTGCAGCTGCGCGCACGTGCGGTGTACACCCCTCAACTGACCCAGGCGGACCGCCAGCGCATCCTGGACCGCTATGCCAAGGGCGGACGATTCGCCGCAACGGTCGAGCCCAAGGTCATCCGCCTGGACCAGAACCGGGTGGACATCGTCTTCGAGATCAACGAGGGCGAGACGACCCTGGTGAGCCGGATCGCGTTCGTCGGCAACCAAGCCTTCAGCGAGAACCGCCTGCGCGAGGTCGTCGTCAGCCGCGAGCAGGCCTTCTACCGCATCCTGTCATCCAGCGACCAGTATGATCCCGAGAAGATCAACTTCGACAAGGAGTTGCTGCGCCGCTTCTACCTCAAGAACGGCTACGCCGATTTCGAGGTGCGGGACGCGACGGCGGAGCTGTCGCCGGACCGCCGCGCCTTCTTCGTGACGTTCACCGTGAACGAGGGCGCCCGCTACACCATTGGCAAGGTGGATATAGACAGCAAGCTGCGGAACCTGAGCGGCGAGGACCTGCGCCCGCAGTTGCTGATTGCCGCCGGCGACACCTATGACGGCGACCTGGTGGAACGCACGACCCAGGCGCTGCAGGATGCCGTGCAGAACCGCGGCTACGCATTCGTGGACGTGAAGGCGCGCATCGCCCGCGACAAGGCCAAGAAGACGGTGGACCTGGTCTTCGACGTGACCGAAGGCCCCCGCGTCTTCGTCGAGCGCATCGAGATCACTGGCAACACCCGCACCAAGGACAAGGTAATCCGGCGCGAATTCCGGTTGGCTGAGGGCGATGCGTTCAACGCCGCGACCGTGCGCCGGTCCCGCCAGCGCCTGCAGGACCTGGGCTACTTCAACGGCGTGACCGTCCAGCCCAGCCCCGGCAGCGCCCAAGACCGCGCCATCGTCACCGCCGCCGTGGACGAGAAGGCGACGGGAGAGCTGACGCTGGGCGGCGGGTTCTCGACCGACTCCGGCGCGCTGTTGAACGCCGGGCTGCGGGAGCGCAACCTAATCGGCACGGGCATAGACGCGTCGCTGAACGGCGTGCTGGCGCAGCGGCGCAGCCAGGTGGACCTGTCCATCACCGATCCGTATTTCCTGGACCGGAACCTGGTGGCCGGCTTCGATTTGTTCTTGGTCCGCAATGACAACCAGCAGATTGCGGCATACAGCGAGCGGCGGACAGGCGGCTCCCTGCGGCTGGGCTACGAGTTCAACGAGCACCTGCGCCAGGCCCTGACCTACACGCTGGTGGACCGGAACGTGTTCAACGTCCAGTCCGGCGCAAGCGTGTATGTGCAGGACCAGAGGGGTTCTTCGCTGCTCTCGCAGATTGGCACCACGCTGTCGCTGGACTACCGGGACAGCCGGACCGATCCGCATGAAGGCTTCCTGGCCCGCCTTGGCGTGGACGTCGCCGGCTTGGGCGGCTCGGCCCGGTATGTCCGGACGAAGCTCGACGGCAGCTACTACATCCCGCTGGAGAGCCTGACTGGCGATGCGGATTGGGTCGTCGCGCTGTCCGCTGGCGCCGGGTACTTGGCGCAGTTGGGCCGGCAGGAGAAGATCATTGACCGCTTCTTCCTGGGCGGCGACAACCTGCGCGGCTTCCAGTCCGGCGGTGCCGGGCCGCGTGCCCGGTCGGCGAAAGACCCGAACAACCCAGATGCTGAGCGTCAGATTGACAGCATCGGCGGGCGTCTGCTGTTCACCCAAACGTCGGAGCTGCGCTTCCCGCTGCCGATCTCGGCAGACCTGGGCCTGTCCGGCCGCGCCTTCGTGGACGTCGGCGTCCTGTCGCAGGCGACGGCAAAAGGCGGGGACACGTTTGGCTTCAACGACGCGTCGCCGCGGGTCGGCGCTGGCGTCGGCGTGTCCTGGAAGACGCCGTTCGGGCTGATCAACGTGGACCTGGCGCAGGCCGTGGTGAAGCGCAGCTACGACAAGACGCAGTTTTTCCGGTTTGGCTTCGGAACGAGGTTCTAGCACTATGATGCATCCCACGCGCGCCGCGGTCATCGCGGCTGGCCTCCTGATCTCGACCAGCGCCCTGGCTCAGCAGCCCGGCTACTTCATCCCACCGGCTGGCGGCGGTGGCGGCCCGGCGGGCGGCGCAGGCCAGGTCCGTCCCGCCCCGCAACCCCAACGTCCGCCGCCGCGTCCGCAACCCGTGGTGCGCCGTGAGCCGCCCCCACCGGTTGTGGATCCCCGCGGCGCATCTGCCGGCGCAGCCCAGCCTGAAGCCCCGCCCGTCCAGGTGCAGTTGCCGCCGATGCGCGACCTGCCCTCGATCCCCCGCGGCCCGACGCCGCCCGCGGCCGTCATCGGCGTGCTGGGCATCCCCGACATCATGCGCTCCGCCACCGCAGCTCAGCAGGTCGAGAAGACCATCGCTGATCGCCGCGAGAAGCTGAAGCAGGACGCCGACAAGGAGGCCGCAGTCTGGCGTGAGCTGCAGGTCGCTTTGGCCGGCCAGCGCGGGACCATGACGCCCGACCAAATCCGCGCCAAGGAAAAGGAGCTGCAGGACCGCGTGACCAACGCCCAGCGCGGGTTCCGCGACCGCAACCGCTTCATGCAGGAGGCGGCGCAGGTCGGCCTGGCGCAGATCGAGCGCACCCTGATCGCGGTCATCCGCCAAGTTGCGGAAAGCCGGGGCATGAACCTCGTGATGCACCGGTCGCAGGTGGCGCTCAACATCAACGAGTTCGACATCACCGAACCCGTGGTGGCGCAATTGAACAAGGTGCTGCCCACCGTGGAGCTTCCGGCAGATGGCGTGTCCGCCGCCGTGGCTGCCAGCCAGGTCCCGGCGCCCAGCGGCACTGCGCCGCCTGATGCCCCGCCCGCCCCGACCCAGGTTGTCGCTCCGCCCGGACCGCCGCCGCCGCGCCGCTGACCGATGGTGCAGGCACGCTACAAAGCTTGTGAACCCCGGTTCTTCGGCCGCAACGGCCCGCATGCCGGTGCGGCCCTCGTTGCCGCCGCGCCTGGCAGCGTGCCGGGCGGGTCCGCAGAGATAGGCGTAAGGAGCATCATTGGCCGCGGCGCGGCACCTGGCACGGTCGTCGGTGCCGGGTTTCGGCTCGACAACCTGATGCAGATCGGACACGGCGCCCGCATGGGCCGATGCCACTTCGTCATGGCGCAGGCCGGCATCTTAGGCTCTGCGGCGCCTGAGGATGTTGTCGTCGTTACGGCGCAAGCAGACTTGGCCGGCCACATGCGGGCCAGGGCCAGCATCGGCGCGCGGGCCGGCATTATTCGCCATGCCGGCGCTGGGAAAAAGGCGGCTGGCAGCCTGGCCCAGCCCGTGCGGGAGTTCCTCTGCGGCGTCGCCATATCGCGTTGCCTGGCGCGCAGGCCCAGCACCCCCAACGCCGCCCGCCCGGAGTAGGTCAAGATGGACGGCACCCCAACCCAGCCCGCGACGCTGCAGCACGCGGCCACCGCGACGCCTCCCCAGGACGGCGTCGCGCCTAAGCCGTCGCTGAAGGCCGCCCTGCCGCCGGTCGAGGTCATAGACATCAAGCGGGTCATGCACGCGATCCCGCACCGCTATCCCTTCCTGATGATAGACAAGGTGCTGGACGTCGTGCCGGGCCAATCCGCCGTCGGCATCAAGAACGTGACGTCCAACGAGAACTTCTTCCAGGGCCACTTCCCCGGGCATCCCGTCATGCCCGGCGTCCTGATTATCGAGGCGATGGCGCAGACAGCGGCCGTGCTGGTCGTGGAATCGCTCGGATCGCACGCCGCCGGCAAGGTTGTGTACTTCATGACCATCGAGAACGCGAAGTTCCGCCGCCCTGTCGTGCCCGGCGACACCCTGCGGATCGAGATACGCAAGGTCCGGCACCGCGGCACCGTTTGGAAGTTCAGCGCGACGGCACGGGTCGAGGGCATATCAGTGGCGGAGGCGTCCTACTCCGCAATGATCATGGACAAGTAGGTTAGGACCACCGGGGGCGGGACAGGGCATCGCAAGGGCGCACCCCGAAACAAAGCGTGTGTTGGCCGCCGGTCCGGCGCTGCCTTAACCTTTGCCCCTGCCGGGTTCTCGAGGTCATTGCATGAATGCTGTTCCGCTGTCCGCCACCGTCCTGCCGCACCCGGTCCGGGTTCATCCAACCGCCATCATTGAGCCTGGGGCGCGGCTGGGGCAGGGGGTGCAGGTCGGCCCTTGGTGCCACGTCGGGCCGGAGGTCGTCATCGGCGACGGCACCCGGCTGATGTCCCATGTCGTCATCGAGGGTGATACCAGCATCGGCGCGGGCGTCACCCTGTTCCCGTTTTGCGCTGTTGGGCAGGCGCCGCAGGACCTGAAGTACCGTGGCGAGCCGACCCGGTGCGAAATCGGCGACCGGACCCAGGTGCGGGAGCACTGCACGATCAACCGCGGCACCGTCACCGGTACGGGCGTAACCCGCGTGGGCGCGGATTGCCTGCTGATGGCCGTGGTCCACGTCGCGCATGACTGCGCCATCGGCGACGGGGTAATAATTGCCAACAACGTCGTCATGGGCGGGCATGTCACAATCGGCGCGGGCGTGGTGATTGGCGGCGCGGCGGCGCTGCACCAGTTCGTCCGCATCGGCCGCGGCGCGATGGTGGGCGGTGTTTCCGGCGTGGAAGCAGATGTGATCCCCTTTGGCAGCGTGCTGGGCAACCGGGCGCGGCTGCTGGGCCTGAACGTGATCGGCCTGCGCCGCCGGGGCGTGGGCCGGGCGGGCCTCATGTCGCTGCGCGCCGCAGTGCGCCGCCTGTTCGGCCCGGACGAGGTGTTCAGCGCCCGCCTGGCGGAGGTCCGCGCGGCCTATGCGGGGGATGCGCTAGTAATGGAGCTGCTGGCGTTCATGGACGCGCCGAGCAAACGCGGCCTGATCCGCGCGGAACTGGCAGGACTGGACGAGGGCGAGGCCGGGTAGGATGCCGTCCCACCTGCTCCCTCTTTCTTTAGAAGAGGGTTGGGGTGAGGGGGTCTGTCCGGCGCGGCGACGCCCCATGAAGAGCCGCAGCCCGCTTGCGCGTTTAACGCACCGCGCCGCAGCCAAGACCCCCTCACCCCGGCCCTCTCCCAGAAGGAGAGGGAGAAGATGACGCCGCTCGGCATCATCGCAGGTGGCGGACCGTTTCCAGGCCGCGTTGCCGCCGCGGCGCAAGCGGCCGGCCGCCCCGTCTTCATCGTTGCCCTGCGCGGCTATGCCGAGCCGGCGGTCGTCGCCCCATTTCCGCACGTCGAGGTCCGCCTAGGCGCGGCCTCCGACATCCTGGCGCACCTCCGCGCCCACCGCTGCACCGACCTTGTCCTCGTCGGCCCGGTCCGCCGCCCGTCCCTCCTGGACTTCCGCCCGGATGGCGAGGGCGCGCGGATCATGGCCCGGATCGGCCGCGCCGCCTTCGCCGGGGATGACGGGCTGCTGGCCGCCGTGGTCCGCGTGCTGGGGGAGGAGGGGTTCCGTGTGCTGGGCGCGCACGAGGTGTTGACGGAGGCGGTCGGCCCTGCAGGCGTGCTCGGCCAGGCCATGCCGGACGCCGTCGCGATGGCGGATGTCGAACGTGGCGCCCAGGTGGTCCGTGCCTTGGGCGCCGTGGACGTGGGCCAGGGCTGCGTGGTGCAGCAGGGCATCGTCTTGGCCGTCGAAGCCATCGAGGGCACGGACGCCATGCTGCACCGTGCCGCCAGCCTAGCCCGACCCGGCCCCGGCGGCGTTCTAGTCAAGCTGGTCAAGCCCGGCCAGGACCGGCGGATGGACCTGCCGACCATTGGGCCGGGAACGGTTGCCGCCGCCGCCGCCGCCGGGCTGCGCGGCATCGCATACGAAGCCGGCGGCACCCTGCTCACCGAACGTCCCGCGTGCGTTGCGGCGGCGGATGCGGCGGGCATGTTCCTGATTGGGATCGCCTCGGGTGCGGCCCAGGCCGGAGCCGCCGCATGACGCCGTCTCCGGCCGGCCAACGCTGCCACTGGGATTGCAGCCTGGCGAGGGGCGGCGGCAACGTGATCCCGGACCTGGCGGGACGGCGCCGCTGACCACTGACAGCACCCTGGCCCGGCTGACCCGGCGCACGGTGCGCGTAGGCGTGACCGGCCTGGCGCGGGCCGGCAAGACGGCATTCCTGACCTCGGTGGCGGCCAACTTGCTCGCGCTAGGTGCGGGGCGGCCGGTGCTGCCGCGGCTGGCCGGCCGCGTCGCCGGGCGGGGATTGCAGGTGCAGGTCGCGCCCGCTGGCTCCACGGGCCTGCCGCGCTTCGACTACGGCCGCCACCTAGCCGCCCTGACGGCGGACCCGCCGGCTTGGCCGGAGCGGACCAGCTCGGCGTCGCTCCTGGCGCTTGACCTGGTGCTTGGGCGCGAGCGGCTGGGCGTCACCCTGCCGCCGGCCCGCATCCGGCTGGAGTTGCTGGATTACCCCGGCGAGTGGCTGCTGGACCTGCCGCTGGTCCGCACGACTTACGCCGACTGGTCGCAAGCAGTCCTGCACCGGTTGCGGCCCCAGCCGCTGGCGCGCGAGTTCCTAGCCTTCAGCGCTGCCCTGCCCGCGGGCGCCCCGGCCGATGAGGCGCTGGCCGCCACCGGCCATCGCCTGTATCGCGCCATGCTGCAACGGATGCGGGACGAGGCCGGGCTGTCCCTGTTGCAGCCCGGCCGTTTCCTGATGCCTGCGCCGGGACCCGAGCCGGTGTGGATGGCGTTCTTTCCAGCACTCGGTGCGGGTGGCCTGCACGCCCTGTTGGCGCGGCGCTATGCCGAGTATGCCGCCCAGGTGCAGGCCGACCTGTCCGCGCCCATGTTCGGCAACTTGGACCGCATGGTGGTGCTGGTGGACCTGCTCTCGGCGCTGTCTGCTGGGGAGGCTGCGTTCGGCGACGCCGCTGGCGCCCTGGCCGCTGCAGCCGGGGCGCTGCGCTGGCGGCGGACCTTGCTGGAGTCGGCGGCGGCCCTGGGCCGGTTGCAGCGACCGCCCCGCGTCGTGTCCCGTGTGGCATATGCCGCCACGAAGTCCGACCACGTCGCGGTCCGGCAACGCGGCAACCTGGCAGCCCTCCTGCGCGCCGTCGCCAGCCCGCCGGGTGCCATCCCGGATGTCCGGGCCACCTACCTTCCAATCGCTGCCGTCCGCTGCACGGAGGATTTCGTTTGGACTCTGGACGGCCGTCCCGTGTCCGCCGTGCGCGGCCGGCGGATCGGGGACGAGCGGCCATTGCGCTCCTACCCCGGCGAAGTGCCAGACCGTCTGCCGGACAACGGATTCTGGGCGCATCCGTTCCTGCAACTTCCAGAGTTCGAACCTGTTCGCCCGCCCGACGCCGGCCGTGGCGGCGTGCCGGAGCTTGGGCTGGACGGCCTGCTGCTGTTCCTGCTGGAAGGCGCACTATGACCTTGCCGCCGCGCCCACGGATCGAGTTCGAGGATGAGCCGCCGCCCATGCCGCCACTGCCCGTCGCGGATCGTCTGCCCTTCCGTGATCCAATGTCCGACGCGCCGCCCCGGCCGCGGATGGAGTTGGAGGAGGCGCCCGCGTCGCGGCTGCAATCCAGCCCGGTGGAGGACCTGGCTCAAGGCCCGCCCCCAGCACAGCGCGCTTCCCTGATCCTGGCCGGCTTGGCAACGCTCGCCACGGGCGTCGGCACCCTGTCGCTGGCAGGCTTCGTGATGGACCAGTTCGCGCGCGCGACGTCGCTGGGATGGATTGCGTTGGGCGTCGCGGGCGCTGGGACTACGTTGCTGGGCGCTGGGATATGGCGGGAGGTCCGGGCGTTGCGGGCGCTTCGCCACGTGGACGCACTGCGGGCCGACCTGCACTCGCACGAGCCAGGGCGCATCATGGATGCCGCGCTGGACTGGGCCGCGACCGCGCCCGGCGGCCCGGCGCTGCTACCGGCACTACGGACCGTCAACGACCCCGATGCAGCCCTGGCGCTGTTGCGCGCCGGCCCCGGCCAGGCGCTGCGGGCGGAGGCTGACCGGCTGGGCCGGGTCGCCGCGGTGCAGACGGTCGCCGGGATCGCGGCCGTGCCCTCGCCGACGCTGGACGTGGCGCTTGTGGCCTGGCGCGGGGTCCGGCTCGTCCGCCAGGTGGCCCAAATGTATGGAGTCCGGCCGGGCTTGCTCGGCACTTTGGCACTGCTGCGCCGCACAGCCAACGCCGCTACACTGGTCGGCGCGGCGGAGATGGCCGGCAACGCCGCCGCCCATGCCGTGCTGTCGCATCCCCTGCTGGCGCACCTGGCCGGCGACATGGCCGGGGCCGGCATAGCTGCCCGCCGCATGGTGGTCCTTGCCCGCGCCGCCGCCGCCGCCTGCGACCCATTGGCTGCCCCCTCTCCCCCTGGAAGAGGGCCGGGGTGAGGAGGTCTTGAAGCACAATCCTTGCCAGCATAGGGCTGCGCGCAACAGGCACCTGTGTTCCACACGCCGCAGCCAAGCCCCCCTCACCCCGGCCCTCTCCCGGAGGGAGAGGGAGCAGAGGCGTCAAGCGCCGCTTGCAGGATGTAGGCTGCGGCCATGCTGTCCACGATGGCAGCGCGCTTGCGCCGGGTCAGGTCCATCTCGCCAATCAGGAAGCGGTTGACAGCAGACGACGACAGCCGCTCATCCCACAGCGCCGCAGGTAGGGCCAGCGCCTCGGATAGCGCCCGCACCCAGTCCCGCACCGCCTGCGCCGCCGGCCCCATCGTGCCGTCCATGGACAGCGGCCAGCCCACCACGAGTCCGGCCGCGCCCTCCTTCCGGGCCACAGCGCCCACCGCCGCGGCCGCTACGGCCAGCTTGCCCCGCGGCACGCTGCCATAGGGACTGGCCAGCATCAGCCCGGTATCGGACAGCGCCAGCCCAATCACCTTCGCCCCCGGGTCCAACCCGATCAGCCGTTGCCCCGGCGGGACAGCGGCGCGCATCTCGGCCATGTTGAACAGGGGCATGGTGGCCGGTATATCCCGTGGCTTGCTGCGCGGCCCGGCATGGGCGGTGCCCCATTACCATAGGAAGTCCAGCCAATGTCGCTCGATCCCGCGACCGTCCGCCGCGTTGCCAAGCTGGCCCGCATCCGCGTCGAGGAAGCGGACCTGCCACAACTGGCGCAGGAACTCGGCGGCATCCTCGGTTGGATCGAGCAGTTGAACGAGCTTGACGTGGACGGGATCGAGCCGCTGACCGGCGCCGCCCAAATGGCGCTGCGGCTGCGTGCCGACGAGGTGACGGATGGGGGTATCGCCGAGCAGGTGCTGTCCAACGCCCCGGACCGCGCCGGCGTGTTCTACGCCGTGCCGAAGGTGGTCGAGTGATGCTGACCGATCTCTCGCTGCTTCAGGCCCGAGACGGCCTGCGCCGCAAGGATTTCACCGCGGCCGAGCTGACCGACGCGTACCTGGACGTGATCGAAGCGCTGAACCCCCGCCTGAATGCCTACATCACCGTAATGGCCGAAACGGCGCGGACTGGCGCTGCGGACGCCGACAAGGCGCTGGCCGCGGGCGACCAGCGTCCCCTGCTTGGGCTTCCCCTGGCGATCAAGGACCTGTTCTGCACTGCCGGCACCCGCACCACCGCCGGCAGCCGCATCCTGTCGCCCTTCGTGCCGCCCTACGAGAGCACGGTGACAGCAAACCTGCTGCGGGACGGCGCAGTCTTCCTGGGCAAGGCCAACCTGGACGAGTTCGCGATGGGTTCGTCCAACATGACCAGCGCCTACGGACCCGTGCAGAACCCATGGCGGCAGTCGAACCGCGCGCCGCTGGTGCCGGGCGGGTCGTCCGGCGGGTCGGCAGCGGCGGTTGCGGCACACATGGCGCTGGGCGCAACGGCGACAGACACCGGTGGCAGCATTCGGCAGCCCGCGTCGTTCTGCGGCATCGTGGGCGTGAAACCGACCTATGGCCGCTGCTCCCGTTGGGGCATCGTCGCCTTCGCGTCATCCTTGGACCAGGCCGGACCGATGGCGCGGACAGTGGAGGACAGCGCGGTGCTGCTGGGCAGCATGTCCGGCTTCGACCCCAAGGACAGCACCTCCGCGGACCGGGCGGTGCCGGACTTCGCCGCCGCGTGCCGCCGGGGTGTGCGGGGCCTGCGGATCGGCGTGCCGCGCGAGTACCGGTCGGACGGGATGCCGGCGGAGATTGACGCGCTGTGGCGCCAGGGCCTGGACTGGCTGCGGGCCGAAGGCGCCGAGATCGTGGACGTCAGCCTGCCACACACCAAGTACGGCCTGGCGACTTACTACATCGTCGCCCCGGCGGAGGCGTCCAGCAACCTGGCCCGCTACGATGGCGTGCGCTTCGGTGCCCGTGTGGACGGGGAGAACCTGACCGACCTGTATGAGCGCACCCGCGCCGAGGGGTTTGGCGCCGAGGTCAAGCGGCGCATCATGATCGGCACCTACGTGCTGTCGTCCGGCTACTACGACGCCTACTACCTGCGGGCGCAGAAGGTGCGGGCGCTGATCCTGCGGGACTTCACCGACGCCTTCGCCAAGGTGGACGCGCTGCTGACGCCGACCACGCCCAGCGCCGCCTTTGCCCAGGGGGAGAAAATGGACGATCCCGTGACGATGTACCTGAACGACGTGTTCACCGTGCCGGCCAACATGGCGGGCGTGCCGGGCCTGTCGGTGCCCGCCGGGCTGGACGGGCAGGGCCTGCCGCTGGGCTTGCAGGTCATCGGGCGGCCGTTCGACGAGGAAACCATGTTCGCCGTTGGTGCCGCGCTGGAGCGCGCGGCGGGCTTCTCGGCCCAGCCAGCCATCCGCGCGGGGGCGCACGCATGACATACACCGTCGAAGGCCGCACTGGTCCGTGGGAGCTGGTGATCGGGCTGGAGGTCCATGCCCAGGTCGTGAGCAAGTCCAAGCTGTTCAGCGGTGCGTCCGCCGAATACGGCGCGGCGCCCAACAGCCAGGTCAGCTTGGTGGACGCGGCCTTCCCCGGCATGTTGCCGGTCATCAACCAGGAGTGCGTGGCGCAGGCCGTGCGGACCGGGCTGGGCCTGGGCGCGCACATCAACTTGGTCAGCCGCTTCGACCGCAAGAACTACTTCTACGCGGACCTGCCGGCGGGTTACCAGATCAGTCAGTTCGCCCATCCCGTCGTCGGTGCCGGGGTGGTCGAGATCGAGTTGGCGGACGGCAGCACCAAGTCCATCGGAGTGACCCGGCTGCACCTGGAGCAAGACGCCGGCAAGTCCTTGCATGACCAGGACCCCACCCGAAGCTTCATTGACCTGAACCGCTCCGGCGTCGCGCTAATGGAGATCGTGAGCGAGCCGGATTTGCGCTCCCCAGAAGAGGCCGGCGCATACCTGCGGAAGATGCGCACGATCTTGCGCTACCTCGGCACCTGCGACGGCAACATGGAGGAAGGCTCCATGCGCGCCGACGTGAACGTGTCCGTCCGCAAGCACGGCGAAGCCTTCCGCACACGCTGCGAGGTGAAGAACGTGAACTCCGTCCGCTTTGTCATGCAGGCCATCGAGGCCGAGGCAGCGCGGCAGGTCGAGGTCTGGGAGGACGGCGGCACCGTCGCGCAGGAAACCCGCCTGTTCGACCCGGCACGCGGCGAGACCCGCAGCCTCCGCAGCAAGGAGGACGCGCACGACTACCGCTACTTTCCAGACCCCGACCTGCTGCCGCTGGTGCTGGACGAGGACTGGGTGGCGTCCCTGAAAGCGCACCTGCCGGAGCTGCCCGACGCCAAGCGCGCCCGCTTCGTGGCCCAGCACGGCCTACCAGCCTACGACGCCGCGGTGCTGGTGGCAGACCAGGAGACGGCGGCGTTCTTCGAGACCGTCGCCAACGGGCGCGACGCCAAGCAGGCGGCAAACTGGATGATGGGCGACTTCTTCGCCGCCCTGAACCGCACGGGCCGCACCATTGGGGACAGCCCGGTATCAGCCGCGTCGCTGGGCGGGTTGCTGGACCTTCTATCCGACAAGACCATCAACGGCCGCATCGCCAAGGAAGTGTTCGAGGCGATGGTCGAGACCGGCGAACACCCGGCCGCCATCGTGGAAGCCAAGGGGTTGCGCCAGGTGGTGGACACCGGCGCCATTGACGCCGCCGTGGACCAGGTGATGGCGACGAACCCCGACAAGCTGGCGGAGTATCGCGGCGGCAAGGACAAGCTGTTCGGCTTCTTCGTCGGCCAGGTGATGAAGGCGATGGCCGGCAAGGGCAACCCAGCCCTGGTCAACGAGGCGCTGAAGGCGAAGCTGTAGCGCTACGCTGCTCCCTCTTCCTCCGGGAGAGGGGACCTGTGCGTCCCTATTAAGAGTTTGCGCCCAGCATCTCCCGCAGCTTCGACGCCGCCAGTGGGCCTTTCACCGCGTCCCGCCACATGGCCTCGGCGACGCGTTGGTGTGCGGCGATAGCCTCGTCGGCGCCGGTGATCATCGCCACGCCGGTCTGCATCGTGGGCACGCTGTCACTGCGGAACGGGTTGGCGGCCATCATCGCCCGCTCCCGCGAGCGGAGTATTTTGAACGATGCAGACGGGTCCGGACCGGCCAGCAACCCGAACTGCAGGCCCATCGGCTCCGTCTCCATCAAACCCGCGATGTGCTCGATTTCGCGCGCAGCGGCCTTGCGGCACTGCTGGCGGAGCGGATCGGACAGCTTGATGCCGCCAAGCAGCCCCTGGTCAAGGAAGGCTCGGATGGACGACGTGGACAGCAGGGCGATGATGCCGGGCTTGCGCTGCAGGTACATACGCTTGCGTGCGCCCAGGATGCCCAGGACCTGATCCGCCGTGGTGCGGAACGTGCTGCGCTCCGATCCCGCGGCGTCGGCCGCCTCCGCCAGCCCATCAGCCATGGCCTTGTCAAACAGGTCCGATGTCGTCAGGTAGCTGAACGGGCCCACGACTTGCAGGATCTGGTCCGCGCTCTCCTCGATCTGACGGATGCGCTCGAAATACCCGACCGACCGGCTGTAGTACTCGACCCCGATCCCCAGCAGCGATAGCGGCGACACCTTCAGCAACTCTGCGAGCCGCTTCACGGTGTCTAGCTTGATAACCTCGCCCTTTTCGTAGCGGTAGAGCGCGGCGCGGGACACGCCCAGGCGCGCGGCGATCTCCTCCGCCCGCAGACCGGACTCGATCCGGTATGCCCGGAGTTGCTGACCAATTTCTGCGAACCGCATGGACCTGTCCCTGTCTTCTGCCGGCGATGGCGCAAAGCCACCCGACTCCAACTGACAGTCTATAGGAAAAGACTAGTCGCTGCATGTGATAAAACATCACACCTGCGGGAGAGTCGCATCCAGCAGCAAGAAGTCTAAGAAATCAGACCCGCATAGCTTGTTCGCCAGCTTAGACCGGCCAAGGTGTCGCCCGCTGGACGATACTCGCAGCCAACCCAGCCGCTATAGCCGAGCACATCCATGCGGGGCAGCACATGGTGCCAGTTGATCTCGCCGGTACCGGGTTCGTTGCGGCCGGGCACGTCGGCAATCTGCATATGGGCGATCAGCGGCATCAAGGCCTCCATGCGCCGGGTCAGGTCGCCCTCCGTTATCTGGCAGTGGTAGAGGTCGAACTGCAGCCCCACGCGATCGGTGCCCAACCCGGCGATGATCGCTGCGGCCTGGCCCGTCGTGCTCAGCACGTAGCCGGGCATGTCGTGGCTGTTGATTGGTTCGATGACGATGCGGCGTCCGGCGGCGGCGGCTTGTCCGGCGGCCCAATCCAGGTTTGCGGCGTAAATGGCCTGCGCTGCCGCTGAAACCACGCCAGGTGGGACGATCCCCGCCATGCAGTGCAGCAGGGGGCAGCCGAGGGTGCCGGCATAGTCCAAGGCGCGCCGCACGCCGTCCCGGAACTCCGCCTGGCGCCCAGGCAAGCCGGCCGTCCCGCGCTCACCGGCGGCCCAGTCCCCGGGTGGCATGTTGAACAGCGCAATCGTCAGCCCGGCATCGTCCAGGCGTGTCCGCAGCTCGGATGCCGGGTGCTCGTAGGGAAACAGGAACTCGACACCCTTGAAGCCCGCGGCGGCGGCAGCGGCGAAGCGGTCCAGGAACGGCAACTCGGTGAACATCATGGACAAGTTGGCGGCCAGGCGTGGCATCGTCGGTCCTCCGCTTCATGCAAATCCGGCCGGTGCCGACGCCCTCCTGGCACGGCAATCCCGGCACTACCCATCGTGCCGCTGTTCGGGCCGGTCAAGGTAACCGCGCCCGAACTGCGGACGGCGCATCCGGGGCAGGGTCGCCGCGGCAGGATTAGACTCGCGGCAGCAGCCTAGCTTTGCCGGACGGCGTTGGCCAGGGTAGGATCGCGCTAACCCCTGCGGGATCACCGATGCAGCCTGAAGCCGCCCTTGCCGAACGCCTGCTGATGGGCCTGTTGCTGGTCGGCATTGCGGTCGGCTGCTTTGTGGTGCTGCACCCCTTCCTATCTGCAATCCTGTGGGCCGCCATCCTGGCCTATAGCACCTGGCCGGTCTTTACCTGGGTGCGGGTGCGCGGGCGGATGCGCCAGGGGTGGGCCGCGGGCGTCATGGTCCTGCTGACGACGGTGCTGATCGTGCTGCCGCTCGCGCTGGCAGCCCCTGCCGGGGCGCAGGACGTGGCGCACCTCCGCGCCTCGATCGAGGCCGCGCTCAGCGCCGGGTTGCCAACGGCTCCGGCCTGGCTGGCCGGTGTTCCGGTACTGGGGCCGACCATCGCCGAGTACTGGAACGAATGGGCGGCCGACCTCAGCGCAATGGTCAGCTTCTTCCGGCCCTACTTCGGCATGATGGCGGAACAGGGCCTGAACGTGTTGCTGGGCATCGCAGGCGGGTTGCTGCAGTTCCTGATCGCCTTGCTGATCGCCTTCTTCTTCTGGACCTCGGGGGACCAGCTTGCGGCTTACTTGCTGCGCGCCGTGCATCGCATCGCCGGGGTCCATGCCGCGCGGCTTGTGGCGGTCACGGGTGCCACGGTGCGTGGCACGGTTTACGGTATCATCGGCACGGCGCTGGTTCAATGGCTGCTGACCAGCCTTGGCCTGTGGATATCAGGCGTGCCGCGGCCACTGCTGCTGGGGGCCATCGCCGGGCTGCTGTCGGTGCTGCCGGTCGGGGCGCCAGTCGTATGGATACCGGCGACGCTTTGGCTGCTCGGCACCGGCCACACGGGCTGGGGCATCTTCCTGGCCTGCTACGGGCTGGTCTTCATTACGGGCGCCTACAGCCTGATCCAACCATATTTCATCGCGCTCGGGGCGCGGCTGCCGTTCCTGCTCACCATCCTGGGCGTGCTGGGCGGCGCGCTCGCGTTCGGCCTGCTGGGTATTTTTCTTGGTCCGGTGCTGCTGGGGGTCGGCTTTACGCTAGTGGCCGAGTTTGCCGGGGTTGCTAAGATGGCACCGGACTTGCTTGACCAGCCCAGCCAGCCTGTCAGAGACACAGCGCACGCCGCTACGCTGTAAGGTGCAGCCACCTAGGAGGCCGCTGTCCGCCCATGTTCGCCTTCATCGTCAGCCGCATCCTGCAAGCCATCCCTGTGCTGCTCGTCGTCGGGCTGATCGCCTATGCCATGTTCGCCTTCGTCGGCGATCCCGTGTCCATCATGCTTGGCCCGGAATACACCGAGGCGCAGCGGATCGCCTTGGTGCAGCAGCTTGGCCTGGACCAGCCGTTCTTCGTGCAATACGGCAAATTCATGTGGCAGGCGTTGCACGGCAACTTCGGCCTCAGCTACCGCCTGGCCCGGCCGGTGATGGACTTGATCGGCGAGCGCCTGCCGGCCACGCTGGAGCTTGCGCTGACCGCCGCCCTGTTCGCGTTGCTCGTTGGCGTGCCAATGGGCGTCTATACCGGCATCCGGCGCAACGCGTTCAGCGCCCGGCTGTTCATGGCGATCAGCCTGATCGGCGTGTCCCTGCCGACGTTCCTGATCGGCATTCTGCTGATCCTGGTGTTCAGCGTCATGCTGGGCTGGCTGCCCAGCTTCGGCCGGGGCGAGGTCGTGAACCTGGGCTGGTGGAGCACCGGCCTGCTGACCGCGAAAGGCCTGAAGGCGCTGGTGCTGCCGGCGGTGACGCTCGGCCTGTTTCAGATGACGCTCATCATGCGCCTGGTACGGGCGGAAATGCTGGAGGTGCTGCGGTCCGACTACGTGAAGTTCGCCCGCGCCCGCGGGCTGGCGACGCGGGCGATCAACTTTGGCCATGCCTTGAAGAACACGCTGGTGCCGGTGATCACCATCGCCGGATTGCAGATCGGCGGCATCATCGCCTTCGCCATTGTCACCGAGTACGTGTTCCAGTGGCCCGGCATGGGGCTACTGTTCATTCAGGCCGTGCAAAACGCGGATATTCCGATCATGGGCGCCTACCTCCTGCTGGTTTCGCTGTTGTTCGTACTGATCAACCTGATCGTTGACCTGCTCTACTATGCCGTTGACCCCCGGTTGCGAATCGGCCGCGCTGCGGCCGGGGCGGCACGATGACGGGTGTGGTGTCCGGCGTCGTCGCGCGGACGGCGAGCGGCGCCATCGCGCGCTTCTGGGACGGAGACGTTGCATACGGCTTCCGGCGCTCCCCGGTCGCCATCGGTTCGGCGCTGGTGCTGCTCGTGCTGGTGGCCGGGGCGATGCTGGCGGCCTGGATCGCGCCCTACGACCCGTTCGACCTCGCCAGCTTGAACCTGATGGACGGCGACCAGCCGCCGGCTTGGGCGGAGGCTGGGACCCGGGCGCACCTGATCGGCACTGACAACCAGGGGCGGGACATGCTGTCCGCCATCATGCACGGTACCCG
>Ga0123336_10001212_pt1 | contig 24067 bp, 20 predicted proteins | sample SSSSmetaG_FD_96466 | JGI IMG/M metagenome (GOLD analysis project Ga0123336, IMG submission 96466) | Glacier valley bacterial and archeal communities from Borup Fiord, Nunavut, Canada, to study Microbial Dark Matter (Phase II) - ​SSSS metaG | ecosystem: Environmental > Aquatic > Freshwater > Ice... | reverse complement strand
TCGGTGGCGGCGGCTTGACTATCGAGATATTCGGCGCGGACGCGGACCTTGTAGGTGGGATACAAGGACGCGCCGAGGACGAAGTTACCGACGAAGAGCAGGCTGACGATGAGGGCGAAGCGACGCTCGGCGTGGACGCGGACAAAGCGGCCGGAGAGATACGAGCGACACCAAAGAAGATGATGGGTGCTGGCGGCAACGAGCGCCGCCGCACCGATGGCATGGACGACGAGGAGCGGTCGGGCGAGGCCTTCGAGAAAGAGACGAGCGGCCACGCCGGCCGACTCAGGTTTCGAGGTTGCGCAGTCGCAAAAAGGCGGGAATGTCGAGCTCGGTTTCCTCGGTGCCGGAGAACGTCTCCGCCAAACGCGGCGGTTGGACGGTCGGCATTTCGCGGCTGGACAAGGTGCGATCCGAGCGATCACTACGTTCTTGGCGCATCGGCACCGTCACTGGCGTCTGATCTGGACGCATGAGCGGCGCATCGCGCTGCGGCGCGGTGGTCTTCGGAAGCGGCGCCTCCACTGCCGGCGGCATGGCCGGAAGGATCGTGGTCGGCAGCGACGGCAGAACCGGCACCGATGCCGGCGCAAGGCCCCCAGCCAGATACGGCAGCGTGGTCTGGCGCGCACGCGGCGCAGCCACGACGCCAGAGCCGAAGCTATGGCGCGGCACCTGGACCATGACATTGGTCGCCGCGTCGAAACCCGTGGCGATGACCGTGATGCGGACTTCGTCGGTCAAGTGGGCGTCGATGACCGAGCCGAAGATGATGTTGGCATCTTCGTGCGCGGCTTCCTGGATGAGCGTCGAGGCCTCGTTGACCTCGAACAGCGTCAGATCGGGGCCGCCGGTGATGTTGATGAGGATGCCGGTGGCGCCGGTGATGTTGACGTCTTCGAGCAGCGGCGACGAGATCGCCTGCTGCGCGGCCTCGAGTGCCCGACGCTCGCCCTTGGCGCGACCGGTGCCCATGAGCGCACGACCCATGTCCTTCATGATCGTCCGCACGTCGGCAAAGTCGACGTTGATGAGGCCGGGGATGGTGATGAGATCACTGATGCCCTGAACGGCATTCAGGAGGACCTCGTCGGCCTTGCGGAAGGCGTCGAGCATGGTGGTCTTCTGGCCGGCCACCGAGAGCAGTCGATCGTTGGGGATGGTGATCAACGTGTCGACGCAGCTCTGCAAGGTCGCGATGCCCTCTTCGGCCTGCTTGCGACGCTTCTTGCCCTCGAACGAGAAGGGCTTGGTCACCACACCGACTGTGAGCGCGCCGCATTCGCGGGCGACCTGCGCGATGATCGGAGCCGCCCCGGTGCCGGTGCCACCACCCATGCCCGCGGTCACGAAGACCATGTCGGCATCAGCCAACAGATCGGTGAGACGGGCGATGTCCTCTAGTGCGGCATTGCGGCCGACCTCGGGGTTGGCACCCGCGCCGAGGCCCTTGGTCAGGGCTCCGCCGAGCGGGATCTTGATGGGCGCCTGGTTGGACTCGAGCGCTTGGATATCGGTGTTGGCGACGATGAAGTCCACGCCTTCCAGGCGCGACTCGATCATGGTGTTGATTGCATTGCCGCCGCCGCCGCCCACGCCGATCACTTTGATTCTGGCGCGATTCGAAGGCTCGTCTTCAAACTCCAGGAGCGCCATGCGCGTCCTCCTTCGGATGTCTCATGAGAAATGCGTTCGCCTTCATCTTCCGTCGAGGATCCGTACGGTCAATTTTTTTGCCGCGATTTTTCGTGTCAGCGATCAAAAAACTTCGCCGAGCCACGAGCGCATGCGCCGCCACACGCCGCTCTTCTGCGTGCCACGCAACAAGTGTGCAGTCTCGAGATGGCGCGCGCCCCACAGTGCCAGGCCGACTCCGGTGGCGAAGTTGGGCGTGCGAATCACGTCGACGAGACCGCCGATGCCTTTGGGCACACCACGGCGCACCGGCATGCCAAGCACGGTCTCGGCCAGCTCGGGCGTGCCTTCGAGGACGGTGGTGCCACCGGTGAGGACCGCACCACTGGCCAGGCGATCTTCGTAGCCAGATTTTTCGATCTCGCGGCGCACCAGCGTGAAGATCTCTTCGACACGCGGCTCGATGATGTCGGAGAGTCCCTGGCGCTTGACCTGACGCGCCGGACGACCGCCCACCGACGGGACTTCCATCATCTCGTCTTCGGGGACCATGGCCACCATGGCGCAGCCGTACTTGTGCTTGATGCGCTCGGCCTCGGACGATGGGCAGCGAAGACCATAGGCGATATCGTCGGTGAGCTGACGTCCACCGACGGGCAAGACCACCGAATGGACGATGGCGCCGTCGGAGAAGATGCACACGTCGGTGGTGCCGCCGCCGATGTCGATGAGGACCACGCCGAGCTCTTTTTCGTCGTCGTGCAAGACGGCTTCGGCCGATGCCAGTGGCTCGAGGACGATATCGGCCACCTGAAGGCCCGCGCGGTGACAGCACTTGATGATGTTCTCGGCGCTCGATACCGATGCCGTCACGAGATGCACCTTGGCCTCGAGGCGCACGCCGGACATGCCGCGCGGCTCCTTGATGCCGTCCTGGTGATCGATCGAATATTCCTGCGGCAAGACGTGGATGATCTTGCGGTCCTGCGGAATGTTGATCGCCTTGGCCTGCTCGAGGACGGCGGCGATGTCGGAGTCGCGGACTTCTTTGTCTTTGACCGCCCACACGCCCTGCGAGTTGAGGCTCTTGATGTGGGCCCCCGCGATGCCGGCGTAGACGGACGTGATCTCCACGCCGGCCATGTGCTCGGCCTCTTCGACGGCGCGCTGGATCGAACGCGTGGTTTCGTCGATGTGGACCACCACGCCTTTTTTGAGGCCCATCGACGGGTGCGTGCCCACGCCGATGATATCGATGCCGTCGTCGGTGATCTCGGCGACTACGGTGGCGATCTTGGTGGTGCCGATGTCGAGACCGACCACCAACTCGTCATGCTTTGCCATGAGGTCCTTTGTCGTCCGAAGCAGGGGCCTGAACGGGAACGGCGAGCTTCACCGTGACGCGATCGGGGCGGGCGCGGTTGTCGAGATAGATGAGACGCGGGCGGTCGCCGCTCTTGCGCAGCGCTGCCCAGACTTGATCGAGGCGACCGAGACGCAAGGGCAAGGTGTCGTCGTCGGCAGGGCTGCGGCCGATCCGAACCCCGACGCCGTCGGCGGTGAAACAGGTGACCCCGGTGAGCCGATCGAAGTGCAACTCGCCGAGTGCGGGGCGACCGTCGGCGACCCCCGCGGCCCATTGTCTAGCCACGATCAACGCGCCCACAAGGCGGTGGCGTGAAGAATCTGGATCGGCTTGAAAATCATCGCGGCCGAGCCCGGTGACGACTGGCAAGCTGGCGGCCTCGGCGGTGGTGGCGTGCTTGAAGACGGCGCCGTCGGAGTCGACGAGGTAGAGGCCACCGAGCTCGACGACCAATTCGGGCTCACGCTCGACCACGTCGATGGAGATCGCCGATGGCAGCTCGCGGCGCGCCGAGACGCTGCGCACGAACGGATCGCGCGCGACATTGCGCTCGACCGCGGCGAGATCGACCGAGAACAGATTGACGCCGAGTGGGACGCCAGCGCGCGCGGAGAGATCGGCCACGGTGGCGTGACGCAGCGACGAAAAACGCAGCTCTTTGACGGCCAGCTTGGCTGAGCGGGTGAAAAAAAAGTGGGCGCCGAAGCTGCCACCAACCACGACCACCAGGGTGACGAAGATGGTGAGGCCGCGACGTGCCGATTTGAGTCGCGCAGCGACGGTGCGCTTGGGTTTTGCCGGCGACGGGGAAGTGGCAGTCAGGCGCACGCGCCGGTTGCCCTTCTCGCCAAAGGGCCAGAAGCGGCCTCGGCGTGTCGCACGTGAAGCAGGGCGGCCCATGATGAGTTCCTTTGTAGGCTGGCTCTACGACGAGAGCAAAAAAACGGCCGCGTTTCTGCGGGCCAAATGTGGCTTAGTCCGGCAGATCCGTTTCACGAGAATCGGCCAGGCGGCTTTGTAGTGCTTTGACGGCGGCGGCAGACGGAGAGAGACGGCGCGCCAGCGCGAGTGCGTGCTCGGCGTCGTCGAGATGACCGCGGCGACGCTCGGCTTCGGCAAGGTTGAGATGGGCACGCAGGCTGTGTGGTGCCAAGGACAGAGCCTGCCGGTAGGCGGCGGCGGCGCGCCCGGGATCGTCACGAAGCATCCAGGCGTTTCCGCGTGCCAGATCGGTCGCGAGCTGCCAGGACGACAGGCGCGCAGCGTCGAGAAAACGGAGGCCGAGCACGGCTTCGTGCCGCTCGAGCGCGGCCAGACCCTCTTCGAATTTGACGCGGCTGGAGCGCGGATCGAGCCGGCCGGCCAGCGCCAACGTTGCGGCGCGGGTGGGCGGATCTTCTTGGCGCGATCTCGTGATCAGATGTTCAGCGATCCAGCTCGGAACGGCGAGCAGCAAGCCCAGCGCCGCCAGTGCCATCGCGGGTGATCGCCTGCGCGAGTCTGGAGCTGGACAGGCGCCGAGCACCAACGCCAGCAGCATGAGGATCGCCGGCTGCCGCAGCGGACTGTCCGCGAGCGCGCCGACTCCGATGGCGATGAGGGTTGCTGCGCCGGCCGTCCAGCGACGCCGCAGCAACGAGAAACCGGCGAGGCCGGCGACGATGAGCAAGGTGAGTGCGGGCAGGCCGGCTTCGGCCAGAGCCTGTAGCAGGTCATTGTGCGCACTTGGCGTGAGGACATAGCGGCGCGCCGACTCTTCGAGTGGCAGCGCGCGTAACAGCTCGCCTTGTGATTCGGCAAAGGCAGTCCCGAAGCCGCCGAGGCCGGTGCCGATCCACGGCTGATGCATTGCCACCGTCGCGGAGATGCGCCAGATCCACAGTCGACCGGACCAGGCGTGGCCGGCGATGGCGACGACGACGATGCCGCCGGAGATCAGCACTGCGACGCACCACGGTCGCCAGGCTCGCGGCAGATCTCTCGCATGGAGGTAGATCAGGGCACAAACAGCGGCGATAGAAGCGGTGCGTGAACGAGCCAAGATCAGGCCCACCAGCTCCACAGCGACGAGGACTTTGCCCAACCGACGTTGCGACCAGGCCAGGCTGCAGGGAAGGCTGGCCGCAATGACCAACCCCAACCAGTCTGGATTCCCTTGCGCGCCGTGTAGCCTCAAGCCATGCGCACCACTCAACCACTCGACGACCACCACCAGCGACGAGCCGACACCGATGGTGAGTGCGGCGAGCTGGGTCGTGGCTTGGATGTCGCGGAGCCCGAGCGCGGCGAGCAGCAAGGCGGCCGCCCCAACCAGGCCCAGCAGATCTGCAGACCCGTCGGCGCCCCAACAGAGCGAGAGCGCCATCCAGGCGACGAAGCCGACGAAGGCCCAGCCAGCGACGGAGAGTTCGCGCCGAGGTGCCCCATCGTGTCTGCTCGCCGCCACCACCACCGCCATCAGCAAGATCGCGGCACGTTTTGGCATCGCGGCCGGTGCCATCGGGTCGTACACCAGTCCCGACAGGCCAAGCGCCAGACCCCACCTCATCTCTGCCCTACCCGTTGATCAGGCGTTGCAGCTCTTGTTTGGCTTCCAAACGACTCTCGCCCGTCGCTGCGCGGGTGAGATCCTCTACTTTGGCCGCGCGCAGATAGCGTCGCGCCAGCTCGCGCTCCCGGGTCTTCGACGACACCAGGCCATCGATCAGCCGCTTCGGCAGCTCGCCCGCACGCCAGTCGAGTCGCACCGCCGCCGCTGCCAGCGCCAGATGATATTCCGGCTGAGTCTCGCGCGGCCCAAGCTCAGCGGCCAACGCGCCACGACAGGCCGGCTCGGGGATCGACGCCAAGACCGATACCGCGCGCGGTAGCCACTCGACGGGAAGTTGGTCCAACACCTTGGCCAACCGCACCTTGGCCGCCGGATCGCCCAAACGATCGAGCGCGACCTGCAGATCGACGCGTTGCCATAGATTCGCCTTCCGCACCCGCGCCTCGACGAGCGGCCTGGCGTCGGTGGCCGACAGCGCAATGAGCATCTCCAGGCTGCGTTTCAGCGCCGGCCAGTCGGTACCGGGCTGAAGCTCGAGATCGGCGAGCGCGAGCTGTTCGGTTCCGGGCGGCTTCAGCACCACCATCAGCGGACCGAATTCGTGACGGCGGCGTACCCACGAAAGCTGGAGCTGGCGTAGCACGCGCGGATCCCGCTCTTTACGCAGGCTCGGCTCGACCTCACCGACCTGGCAGTGCTCGGCCAAAAGACACTCGACGAGATAGTCGTGAACTCGGATGTCGGGTGCTTGCCCGAGCACCAGCGCGGCCCGATGACTACGCGTCTGGCTGTCAGAGGCGAACAGCCGATCGTAGAGGAGGTCGGCGCGGCCGCCCGGCGTGATAGTGTGCATGGCGTAGATGGCCTCTTCCCAGTGCGGCGACTTCGGCTGGGTGCTGCCAGGGGATAACGTGCTGGCGATGCTGTCGAGCGCTGGCAAACCGGCTGCGATCTTGTGATGGGCCACGGCGTCGATCGCCGTCGACTGCACGGTGCCGTTATCGTCGCTGAGCGCACCGACGAGCAAGGCTGCCGGCGGATGCTCGAGGGCGTTGGCCACCTGGACCACGGCTTGCCTCACGGAGGCTTCTTTGTCGCTCATGGCCGCCGACAAGAACGGTCCCGGACTCTTGAGCGATCTGGCGCCGTGCACGGCCTCGACGCGCACCGCCTCATCGAAATCCTTCATCGCCGTGGCCAGTAGTGGCTGTGGCTCGGCGACCTCAGCGGCGGCACGCACCGCCACGAGCCGGATGCGCTCACTCGTGTCACGCAGCCCAGTCGCCAACAGCGATGCGGGCGACGGCAGCTTGGCCGCAGCCTCGATGGCCTCGAGCCGGACACCGTCGCTGGCGTCGTGTAAAGCGACATCGATGAGCGGCGTGCCTTCGGGTCTGCGTACGTCACCGACGACAAATGCGGCGTTCAGCCGGATCACCGCCTGCTTGTGCGCGATGAGCTTCTTGATCTGGGCGAAGAAGGCCGGGCGATCGATGCGTTCGAGCGCGAAGGCGATGTTGTTGAGCAGGCGCGCGTCGCGGGCCTCGGGCAGCATGGCCAGGAGTCGCTTTTCGGCACTGCGATCACCGACGAGGCCGAGGGCGCGAATGGTCTTGTTGCGCAGGTTGGCGTTGCCGTCGTCGAGATGGCTGAGGAGCGCTTTGGTGAGCTGGCGCGACGGGTATTCGGCGGCCCGCAGCGTCGCGGCCAGGACCAGGCGGGAGTTGTCGGTCCATAGCGCCCGCTCGATCTGATCGAGCAAGACGGCCTTCGAGAGCCGATGCTTGTTGCGCCAAAGCTCGCCGAACGCCAGCGGACGTAAGTCGGTCTTCGGCTCCTTTTCAGCTAACACTTTCTGCAGGAACTGGGTCGCGGCGGGCTCGCCACTCGATCCCAGCGCGCGCAAGATGGCCGCACGATTGCGCGTATCCTCGTCGCTGCGCGACCACGCCGCCACCAGCGACGGCACCGAGCGTGGGTCGGCAATCTGGCCGAGCGCGCGGATGACCTCGAAGCGCACATTGGCTTCCCAGTCCTCGAGCGCGATCTGCAATGTCGGCACGCTGGCCGGATCGCCGAGCGTACCCAGCATGCCAGCGCAATCGGCGCGCAACGCACGGTCCTGGTTGTCGGCGAGACAGCGCATCAACGCCTGGGTGCTGCGCTTGCCAAGGGCCAGCACGTCGGGGCTGGCGGGCATGTCGCCCGCCGTCACGTTGACCAGGAGATACGGGTTCTTTTCGAGCCCCGACAAGACTTGGTCTTCCTGAACCCGCGGCGCCGCCACCGCGCTCCACATCCACACCACCGTTGGCACACATGCGACCAACACCATGCCAGCGCGCATCCATCGTCTTTGATTGGCCATCGTGCAGCACGACAGCAAGTCCTATGCCGGGTCTTTCTCGTCGCTGTGGGTCTTGCTGTGGCACGCCCAACACGGCTGCGTGGTCAGATGGACACGGCTCAGTCGTCTTCTGTATCGTCGAACAGATGCTTCAAATAGCGCTGTCGGTCGAGCATGAAGCCGCGCGTGAGTTGGTACGCCTCGGTGGACTCGTAGGGAACGGCCACGATACCGTTGGCGTCCAGCGCGTAGATCGTCGCATGTGGGTAGGCCAAGAGGATTGGCGAGTGCGTGGCGATGATGAGCTGCGACTGTTTTTTGCGGGCCAGCACGTCGATCACCTTCAACAGCGAGAGCTGGCGCGTCGGTGACAGCGCCGCTTCGGGCTCGTCGAACAGATAAAAACCCTGGCCGCCGAGGCGGTTTACTGCGAGCGCCAGGAACGATTCGCCGTGACTCTGCTCGTGCAGCGAGACGCCACCGTAGGACTCGATGAGCTTGCGTCCGCCTGGCTCGCGATCCAGCTCCTCTATTTGCGTGGCCACGTTGAAGTAGCTCTCGGCGCGCAGAAAAAAGCCGTCCTTCTCACGACGACGGCTGCGCACCAGCTGCAGCACGGAGTGCAACTCGGACTCCGAGCTCCGCGTCGCAAAGCGAAAGTTCTTGCTACGGATAGCGATCAAACGACGCGATCTTGTCGCGCTGGAGCCGCACCTCGAGCACGAACCCGTCCGCCATGCGGCTAGGCGTGCAGGCGGGCGGTGACGAGGATGCGCTCGACGAGGGTTGCGTAGTCCATGCCGCGATGGGCGGCGATCTTGGGCAGGAGCGAGTGGTCGGTCATGCCCGGCAGGGTGTTGATCTCCAGGCACACGGCGCGACCGTTGGGCAGGAGGATGAGGTCGACGCGTGTGGCGCCAGCGCAGCCGAGCGCCTTGTGCGCGCGGACGGCCAGCGCGTGGAGCGTGTGCCGTTCCTCGTCGATGATGGGCGCCGGGACGAGATACTGGGTGTCGTTGCGGAGATACTTGGCTTCGTAGTCGTAGAACTCGGTGGCCGGGCGGATCTCCACGTCGCCGAGCGCTTCGTCGTCGAGGACGCCGACGTTGATCTCCCGGCCTTTGCAATATTCTTCGAGGAGGACCACGCCGTGGCACTGCTTGGCCGACTCGAGCGCAGCCGGCAGCGCAGCCTCGGTCTTGACCACCGAGACGCCCACCGATGAGCCTTCAGCGGATGGTTTCACCACCAGCGGAAAGCCGATGCGGGCCACGTCGGCGGGACCGTGCCAGCGACGCCATTTGGGCGATTCGATCGACTCTTGATCGAACAGGCGCCGGGTGGCGACCTTGTCCATGGCGACGGCGGAGGCCATGACGCCCGAGCCCGTGTAGGGGATGCCGTAGCACTCGAGCAGGCCCTGCACGCAGCCGTCTTCGCCGTGGGTGCCGTGCAGCGCGATCCAGGCCACGCCGATTTTGGCCTCGCGCAGTCGGGCGCCGAGATCGTCTTCGAGGCCGAGCCAGTCGATGCCGACGGCGTCGTAGCCGCGGCTGAGGAGCGCGCGCAAGACGCCGGCCCCGGAGTTGAGAGACACGGCCCTCTCCGACGAGGGACCACCCATGATCACACCCACCCGAGTCGACTTGAAGTTGCTCATGCGTCCTCTCCCACGATTTTCACTTCCAGCTCCAGCCTGATTCCAAACTGTTGTACGACGGCGTCGCGCACGATCTCGATGAGCTGCAAGAGATCCGTTGCGCGGGCCGTGCTGGGGTCGGTGTTGACCAGCCAGTTGGCGTGCACCGGCGAGACCTCAACGGCGCCGACGCGGCGGCCTTTGAGCCCGGTGGCCTCGATGAGCCGGCCGGCAAAGTCGCCGGGCGGATTCTTGAAGGTGGACCCGGAGTTGGCGACGGTGTGCGGCTCACGCGCCTTGCGCCGATCACGGAGCTCGCGCACCACCTGGTCGATCTCGGCGCGAGGGCGCGAAGACAAACGCAGCCAGGCATGGGTGACGACTTCTTCGGCCGGCAAGGCCGAGCTGCGATAGGCAAAGCCACAGGCGGCATGCGGCCGGGTACATAGCTCGCCGGCAGCGTCCACGCTCTGGACCTCGACGGTGACGTTGGTGAACTCGCCGAGATAGGTGCCGGCGTTCATGATGAGGCCGCCACCGACGGTGCCGGGCACGCCGCCGAGAAACTCCACGCCGCCAAGATCGTTGCGCGTGCAAAAGCTCAGCACTTTGCCGGTCGACGCGCCGGCCTGGATGCTCACGTTGGCGCCCTCGGGGCCAGTGGCGAGCTGCACGTCGTGGAGCAGCTTCAAGGACAGCGCCACGCCGCGGATGCCCCCGTCGCGTACCAGCAAGTTGGAGCCCGATCCAAAGGCGCGGTTGGGCACATTGAGCGCGAAACAGCGACGGCGAATGCGTCTGAGCGCCTCGACGCTCGCGGGCGCAACCCACAGATCGACCGGGCCACCCAGCCGCAAGGTGGTGTGCCTGGACATCGGCTCGTCGACACGAATCTCGCCCTCGCCCTGCATGGCCTCGGTGATGGCGGCGACGATCGCGGGATCGGCCATCAGCGGCCCTTCAAGATCTCTTCGCCGACCATCCAGACGTCGCCGGCGCCGAGGGTGATGAAGATGTCGTTTGGTCTGAGCTCGGGCCCGATGGCCGAAGCGACGTCGGCACGGCGCGGCACATAGCGCGCGCCTTTGTGGCCCGACAAACGCATTTCCTCGACGAGACGGGCCGACGAAATGCCGTCGATGGGCTCCTCGCCAGCGGCGTAGATGTCGCACACCACGACTTCCTCGGCCTGGTTGAAGGCGCGCGCAAAGTCGGCCAAGAGATCTCTCGTCCGCGTGTAGCGGTGGGGCTGAAAGGCGACGACCAGCCGATGGTTGGGAAAGCCGGAGCGGGCGCCGTCTAGGGTGGCGGAGATCTCGGCCGGATGATGGCCGTAATCGTCGACGACCATCACGCCGCCGGCCGTGCCACGCACCGTGAAGCGCCGGCCGACGCCGGAGAACGACGCCAGCGCACGCTGATAGACGCCGAAGTCGATGCCGAGAAAATCGGTCACGGCCAGGACAGCCAGGCTGTTCAAGACATTGTGGCGCCCGGGCATGGCCAGCTCCACCGGGCCGAGCGCCTTGCCACGCGCGACGGCGACGAAGCGCGAGCACAGACCGTCGAAGGTGAGATCGACCGCGCGAAAATCGGCGTGCGGCGACAGGCCATAGGTGACAAAGCGTTTTTGCACGAGAGGCAACAGGCCCTGCACCACCGGGTGATCGAGACACAAGATGCCGAGGCCGTAAAACGGCACTTTGTTGATGAAGTCGAGGAAGGTGCGACGCAATTCCTCGATGGTGCCGTAGTGGTCGAGGTGCTCGGCGTCGATGTTGGTGACCACTGCGACCGTCGGCGTCAGCTTCATGAAGGAGCCGTCCGACTCGTCGGCTTCGGCGACCAAGAACTCGCCCTGGCCAAGGCGGGCGTTGGAGCCCAGCGACGGCAATTTACCGCCGATGACCGCGGTGGGGTCGAGGCCTGCGGCGTGGAGCACGGTGGCGACGAGCGACGTGGTCGTGGTCTTGCCGTGCGAGCCAGCGACGGCGATGCCATATTTCATGCGCATCAGCTCGGCCAGCATTTCGGCGCGCGGGATGACCGGTACACCACGACGACGGGCTTCTACGACCTCGGGATTGGTCGGCGGGACGGCGCTGGAGATGACCACCACGTCGGCGGCGCCAACGTGCTGCGCGTGGTGACCGACGGAGATGGCCGCGCCGAGCTGGCCGAGGCGGCGTGTGCTGTCCGATTCTTTTTGATCGCTGCCCGACACCGCGTAGCCGAGGTTGACCAGCACCTCGGCGATGCCGGACATGCCGATGCCGCCGATGCCGACGAAGTGAATACGCGTGTCACGACGGGGAAACATGGCGCCTTCTACCGCGCGGCGCCTGCGCTGGGAAGGGCCCTCGACTGGCCCAGATCTTCGAGCGCGTCGACGATGATCCGGTGTGCGTCGGGTTTGGCCAAGCTGCGCGCGCGGGCGGCCATCTGCTCGAGGCGTGGCTCATCGGCCAGTAAGCCCGCGATGAGCGCGGCCAGCGACTCTGGCGTGGTGTCGGCTTGGGCAGCGAGGACCGCGGCGCCGGCTTCGGCGAGCTCACGCGCGTTGACCGTTTGGTGGTCGTCTGCGGCACTTGGAAGGGGAATCAAGATCGCCGGCACGCCGAGTGCCGTGAGCTCGGCCAGCGTCGAGGCGCCCGCACGGGTGACGGCCAGGCGGGCACCGCGATAGGCGCTGGCCATGTCGTCGATGAACGCACGGGCTTGACCGGGAATGTGGGCGTCGGCGTAGCGCTTGGTGATGGCAGCGAGATCGGCTTCGCCCGTCTGATGCAAGATGCGCGGGGCGTTTCCCTGTGATTGCAATCGCTCCATGGCGCCGGCGACGAGCTCGTTCACCTTGCGGGCGCCCTGTGAGCCACCGACGATGAGCAGGCCGCGTTCGGTGGGCGTGGTCCCGACGCTGCTGAGGCCCGCGCGAACGCGTTTGCGCACCGGGTTACCGACTAGGACATATTTCTTTGGCGGGAAAAAGCGCTGTGCGGCCGAGAAGCTGCCGAAGACCCGTCGGACTACACGGCCGAGCATGCGGTTGGTGATGCCGGGGACCGAGTTCTGCTCCAAGATCGCCGTCGGGATGCCGCTCAGCGCCGCCGCCAAGACCATCGGGCCCGAGGCGTAGCCACCGACGCCGATCACCAGATCCGGCTTCTCGCGCCGCAAGATCTTGCGCGATCGAAAGAGCGCACGCGGCACCCGCAAGAGTCCTTTGACGAGGCCCATCACGCCGCCACCCTTGAGCCCAGCGACGTCGATGAGGTCGAGCGGCCAGCCGTCGCGCGGACAGACCTTGGCCTCGATGCCACGTGCCGTGCCGACAAAGCGCACGGTATGGCCACGTGCCACCAGCTCTTCAGCGACGGCGATTCCAGGAAACAGATGTCCCCCGGTGCCACCGCCGGCGATGATCACCATCACGGCGCGTTCTCGACCACGACCCGCTGTCCACCACCCCGCCGTCGACGGTTGGCCCAGCGACGGAGACGGGCCAAGGCGGCGCGATCGCCGACCAGCTCCGGCACCGGCTCGGGCGCGCCACGCGAGATGTTGAGCAAGATGCCGACGGCGAACAGGTCCACGATCAGCGTCGAGCCGCCAAAGCTGATGAACGGTAGCGGCAGACCCTTGGTCGGCAACGCGCCGAGGACCACGCCGAGATTGACCAGCGACTGCAGGCCAAACAGCGTGGTGATGCCAAATGCGAGATAAGTCCCGAACGCGTCGCGGGCGCCGAGGGCGGCTTTGGCGCCGCGCCAGATCAAGACCGAAAAGGCGAGGGCAATCAGGCCAATGCCAACCAGACCGAGCTCTTCACCGACGATGGCCATGATGTAGTCGGTGTGCGCCTCGGGCAGGAAGAACAGCTTCTGCTTGCCGTCGCCGAGACCCTGGCCGGTGGCGCCTCCCGAGCCGATGGAGATGAGCGACTCGGTGATCTGGTAGCCGACATCGTGGCGGTACTGCCAGGGATCGAGAAATGCCAGCATGCGCTTCATGCGCCAGGGTGTGCCGACGATGACCTGGTAGACGACCGGCGCCGCGGCCAAAAAGGCCATGACGATGTAGCTGATCTTGGCGCCAGCGACGAAGAGCACGATGAGGGTGGTGACGCCGAGGACGACCGCGGTGCCGAGGTCGGGCTGCAAGAGGAGCAGCACCATCATCAGGCTGGCCACCAGCATGTGCGGCACGAAGCCGATGGTGAACGAGCGGATCTTTTCGGCTTTTTTGGCCAGCGAATGCGCCAGATAGATGACGAGTGCCAGCTTGGCCAGCTCGGCCGGCTGGAAGCTGAGGCCGCCGAGATGGAACCAGCGCCGCGCACCGTTGATGCGCACGCCGGTGACGAGCACCCCGACCAAGAGGCCAATGGCCGAGGCCAACAAGGGATAGCACCAGCGACGGTAGGCGCCGAAGTCGGTGCGGGCGCCGATGTGCATGGCCAGAAGGCCGAGCGCGGCGTAGATGAGATCGCGGTGCAAGAAATGCGTGGCCGAGCCGAACTTCTGTTTGGCGTAAACGGCCGACGCCGAATAGACCATCACCAGGCCGAAAACGACCATGGCCATGATGAGGGTGTAGAGGACCATGTCCTCGCGCGGCGGGGCTGGGGCGTTGGGCAACGGCGCGACGATGGCGGCTTTCATGTTGGGCGCCACCGTCGGGACGGTCGGCTCTGGATCTAGCCTCAGCCCAACCGCGCCTTCTTCGAAAGAGCTCATAGTTGATCCACCGCAGCGACGAACGCTTGGCCACGATGCTCGTAGTTGCGAAACATGTCGTACGACGAACAGGCCGGCGACAGCACCACGGCGTCGCCGCTCGATGCCGATCTTGCGGCTTCGCGGACGGCTTCTTCGAGAGAGCCGAGGCGCCGTGAGGTCACGCCGCTGCCGTCGAGGGCGCGCTCGATGAGTGGTCCGGCTTCGCCGATGAGCAGGACCTGCCGACACGCGCCACGTTGCAGCGCAGCGACGAGCGGCGCGTACGATCCGCCCTTGTCGCGGCCGCCAGCGATGAGCCAAAATGGGCTCGGAAAGCCGTCGATGCCGGCCACCACCGAGTCGACATTGGTCGCCTTTGAGTCGTCGTAGAAGCGCACGCCGGCCTTTTCACCGACGAGCTCCATGCGATGTGGCAAGGCGCGAAAGGCGGCGAGCCCGGCCCGGGCGGCGTCATAGCTGACCAGATTGGGGCCACGCACGAGCAACAGGGACGCCAGCGCATTGGCCAGGTTGTGACGGCCGATGAGCTGCATTTCGCCGATGGGATAGCGTTCTTCACTCGGCGGAGATGCCCCGGCATCGGGCAGGCGCAACACGAGCTCTTCTCCGTCGACAAAGCCGTTGAGCTCCGGCCTTTCCGGGCCCGACGAAAACCAAAGCTTGGTGGCAAACGGCAACGCGCGCGGGACAGTCTGGCGAAACCACGCGTCGTCGTGATTCACGACGAGAAAATCGCCCGGCCCCATCTTGCGCCCGATGCGCAGCTTGGCCTGTCCATACGCCTCCATCGACGCATAGCGGTCGAGATGATCTGGCGTCAGGTTGAGCAGCGCCGCCGCATGCGGGTGAAGACTCTCACAGGTTTCGAGCTGGAAGCTCGATAGCTCGAGCACGCACAAGCCGTTGCGCCGCGCGGCTGGCCCGTCGACGCAGGAGATGAACGGCGTGCCGAGATTGCCGCCAGTAAACGTCGGTCGCCCCGATCGCTCACACAGTGCGCCGGCCAGCGCCGTCACCGTCGACTTGCCATTGGTCCCGGTCACGGCCAGCACCGGCGCTTCGCAAAACCGAAACGCCAGCTCCACCTCACCGGTGATCGCCGCGCCCTTGCGTCGCGCCGCGGTCAGCTCCGGCAGCGACGGGACACCAGGCGATACCACGATGAGATCGGCGTTCATGAACGTCGCCTCGACGTGCCCGCCCAGCTCCCAGTGGATTTTGAGATCGGCCAGTGCCGCCTTCGCCTCGGTCATCTCGGCGTCGCTGCGCTTGTCGGTGATGGTGACCTCGGCGTTGCGCGACGCACAGAACCGCGCCACCGCCAGGCCGGTCTTGCCGCCACCGACGACGAGCACGCGATTGGGGCCAAGCCCCATCACCACGTCGTAGTCCATCAGCGCAGCTTCAGCGTCGCCAGCGCGGCCAGCGCCAGCATGAACGCCATGATCCAGAACCGCACCACGACCTTGGGCTCGGCCCAGCCCTTGAGCTCGAAGTGATGGTGAATGGGCGCCATCTTGAACACGCGCTTGCCGGTCAGCTTGAACGACGCGACCTGAATGATGACGCTCAGCATCTCCATGACGAAGACGCCGCCCATGACGAACAGGGTCAGCTCGTTCTTGGTCAAGACGGCCAGCATGCCGAGCGCGCCGCCGAGCGCCAGCGATCCCACGTCGCCCATGAAGACCTCGGCGGGATAGGTGTTGAACCACAGAAAGCCGATGCCAGCGCCGGCGATGGCGCCGCAAAATACGGCCAGCTCACCCGCGCCGTGGATGAACGGGATGCGCAGATATTCGGCGACGTTGAAGCCCTTGATGATGGTGCCGGCGCCGTAGGCCAGAATGAGAAAGGTCGCCGCGCTGATGATGACTGGGCCGATGGCCAGTCCGTCAAGACCGTCGGTGAAGTTGACGGCGTTGGACGCGCCGACGATGACGCAGATGGCGAGGCCGTAGTAGACCGCGGGCCACAATGTCATAGGGTGCTTGTAGAAATCGACGAATGGCAGAGCCATTCGAAAGCGCATGTCGGGGTCGAACAGTTCGCTCTGGAAGATGTAGCTCACGGCGAGCGCGGCGATGATGAACTCAGCGACGATCTTGATGCGCGCCGATAGGCCTTTTTTGCTGCGGGTCAGCTTGATGTAATCGTCGACGAAGCCGATGACGCCGTAGCTGATGGTGACGGCGAGCGCCACCCAGACGAACTTGTTGTTGAGATCGCACCACATGAGGGTGGGGACGGCGAGCGCAAACAGGATCAAGGAGCCGCCCATGGTGGGCGTGCCGGCTTTCTTCTTGTGGGTCTGGGGCCCGTCGGTGCGGATCTGTTCGGCGATCTGCTTGCTCTTGAGTCGCTTGATGAACCACGGGCCCATGAGCAGTGACAGAACCAGCGCCGTCAGCGTGGCGAGAATGATTCTCGTCGACGTGTAGCGCAGCACGTTGAGCCAGTGCAGGCCGTCGCGATCATGAAAGGCGTAAAGCAGATGGTAGAGCATCAGGGACCCTTGTTCGAAAGGAGCATCAACTGGTCAATCACCCGTTCGAGGCGCATGCCGCGTGACGCCTTGACCAGGATGACATCCCCGGCGCCCGTCGCTGACCAGGCATGATCGGCGAGGGCTTCGGGCGTCTCGAAGAGCGTGGCCGTGGCGCCGGCGGCCTTGGCGGCGTCGACGATGTGGGCCGCGTCGTGGCCCATGGCCAAGAGCGCGTCGACGCGGGAGCCGGCATAGGTGCCAAGCTCGGCGTGGAGGGCAGCCGAATCGGGCCCGAGCTCGAGCATGTCGCCGAGGACCGCGATCTTGCGATGCCCTTTGCCGGCAGCGACGAGAGCGTCGATGGCGGCGTGCATCGACACCGGGCTGGCGTTGTAGCAATCGTCGAGTACCAGCCGATCACCAACGGGAACGAGCTGTGCGCGGTGTTTGGCCGGCCGGACGGCTTCGAGCCCGGCGCGCAGGTGATGCGGCGCAAAGCCGAGCGCCAGGCCGACCGCAACGGCCGCCGCGGCGTTGACGCCGTTGTGTGCACCGACGAGCGGCAGATGTGCGTCGAGGGTCCCGCCGCCGGGCAGCCCAAGGCTCAGCGCGACGCCCGAGGCATCGGGGTGGTTGACCTTGACGGTCACATCAGCGCCGGCGCCACCGAAAGACAAGACGGTGGTGCCGCGACCGATGGCGGCATCGCGATGTTGCTTCAAGAGCGGCTCATCGAGCGGCAACACCGCCGTCTTCACCGACGGCAAGATCTCCGCCTCGGCCTGCGCGATGTTTTCCAGGGTGTGAAGATGTTCGAGGTGCTCGACGCCGATGGAGACGATGACGCCGATGTCGGCCTCGACCAGGTTCGAAAGATAGGCCAGCTCGCCGAGCGCGCTCATGCCCATCTCGACGACGGCCACCCGGTGCTGCGGCTCGAGGCGCAGCAGGGTGAGCGGCACGCCGAGGTGGTTATTCAGATTGCCCTCGGTCTTGAGGACGCTGTCGGCACCCAGCGCAGCAACGCAGACCGCGGCACACAGCTCCTTGGTGGTCGTCTTGCCATTGGAGCCGGCCACGCCAACCACGCGCAGATCGGTCTGCGCCCGTCGGTGCGCCTGGGCCAAGCGGCCGAGCGCCTGCACGGTGTCGTCGACTTCTACCACGGTCAAGCCGGGCCGCAGCGACGCCTGACCCCGGCCGCGTGCGACGAGCGCGCCCGAGGCACCAGCGGCCACGGCCTGGTCGATGAAGTCATGGCCGTCGAAGCGCTCGCCCCGAATGGCGACGAAGAGCCCGCCCGGCACCATTTTTTTGCCGTCGATGCACACACCCGCAAAGCCGATGCCGGAGCCGCTCGCAAGGAGGGTTCCGTCGGTGGCGGCGACGACCATGTCGATGGTCACATTCATGATCCGAAGCCCCATGTTGGGGCCATCTCGGCGGCGGCGCTAGATTTTGGCGAGCGCATGGCGCGCCTCTTCGCGGTCGTCGAAGTGGATCTTGGTCTTGCCGAGGATCTGGTAGTCCTCGTGGCCCTTGCCGGCGATGAGAAGGACGTCGCCAGGACGGGCCGCAGCGACGGCGAGGCCGATGGCGCGACGGCGGTCGACCTCGGCCAGGTACGGGGATCCGGCTTTGGCGACGCCGACCAAGATCATGTCCAAGATCGATTGCGGATCTTCCGTGCGGGGGTTGTCGCTGGTGACGATGCAGAGATCGGCACCCCGGGCCACGGCCTCGCCCATGATCGGTCGTTTGGTGCGGTCGCGATCCCCGCCACAGCCGAAGACCACGATGAGTTTCCCGTCGGTGAGCGGCCGCAAGGTGGCCATCACCCGGACGAGCGCGTCGGGGGTGTGGGCGTAGTCGACGAAGATCCCAAACGGCGCCGGCACGCGTTCGAGCCGACCTGGGGCACCGTTGGCAGACACGAGGGCCGCGGAAATGGCTGCAGGCAAGAGCCCAAGCTCGAGGCCGATTCCGACGGCCACGACCAGATTTTCCAGATTGAAGTCGCCGATGAGCGGCGAGCGCAGGCTGAGCGGGCCCTCGGGCGTCATGAGCTCGGCCTCGACACCACGGATCGTCTGGCGCCACGACGTGACACGCACCGTCGCACGAGAGACGTCGGTCGCCGAGACCAGCCGGGCCCGTTCACCGGCGGCGGCGACCATCTCTTCGGCACCGGGCCTGTCGATCAAGATCACCGCGCTGCCGACGGTCAGCTCCCGAAAAAGGCGGGCTTTGGCCGCGGCGTAGGCGGCCATCGTGCCGTGAAAATCCAGGTGATCTTGGGTCAGGTTGGTAAAGGCGCTGACCGCGAACCCCAGGCCAAACAGCCGATCGCTGGCCAGGGCGTGCGAGCTGCACTCCATGATCACATGGCTGCAGCCGGCCCGGCGCATCTCGTCCAGCGTCGCGTGGAGCTCGAGCGGGGTCGGGGTGGTAAACGGCGCCGGCCGCGAGATGTCGCCATAGCGATAGGTGACAGTGCCGATGACACCGACGGTGGCGCCGACCGAGCGCAGCAACGACTCCACCAAGAAGGTGGTCGTGGTCTTGCCATTGGTGCCGGTGATGCCGACCAGCTTCATCGTCGACGCTGGGCGCCCAAAGCGATTGGCGGCAACCAGGGCCAGCGCCTGCGCCGTCGAGGGGACGACGAGCTGCACGCCGCCAGCGGCATCATCGCGCGTCTCGACCAACACCGCCGCCGCACCCTTGGCCAACACCGCGCCGACGAACGTGTGACCGTCGACGGTCAGGCCCCGCTGGGCCACGAACAGATCGCCTGCCTCGACCGCACGCGAGTCGTCGCGGACTTCGGCGATGTCGAGGTCGGGGATGTCGCCGCCCACTGGCACCCCACGCAATAGCTCCCGTAGCTTCACTGTGTCTTTACCTTTTGCAAGCCTGCAGCCAATCCGTCAGCGACGGGAGAAGCCGGGCTGTGTCAATTTGGACTCAAGGCGCAAAGACGACGCGACAAGATCCGCCGGCAGCGGAATCGCCCGGCGCGGGATCTTGCCCGATGGCCACGCCCGACCCGACGATGCCGAGCTCCAGGCCCGACTGTTTGGCCAGCAGCAACGCCTCACGCACGCTCAGGCCGACAAAATCGGGGACTTCGCCGGACTCGCTGGGATCGGCTGACACGGCGTCGAGCGGCGCGGTCTCGGAGGGAGCGGCGCGGTCTTTGGCGTCGGGCTTGGCGTCGGGCTTGGCGTCGGGCTTGGCGTCGGGCTTGGCGTCGGGCTTCACATCGGTCTTGTCCGGGGCCACGCCCATCCAGCGCAGCGCATCGATCATCGCCTCTTGCCACACCGGCCCAGCGACGGCAGACCCAAAGTGCGAGCCCTGCGGCTCATCGATCATCACGAACAGCACCACGCGTGGATTCTCGCGCGGTGCAAACCCGACAAAGCTCGACGCCCACTTCTCCTGCGAGTAGTGCCGCGTGGCCGGATCCACCTTTTGCGCCGTGCCCGTCTTGCCCGCAAACGAATACCCAGGCAGCGTCAGCGACGAGGCCGTGCCGCCTTTTTGCGTCACGGCGAACAGCATCGTCCGCAGCGTCGCGGCCAGCTCTTCGGACACCACGCGCCGCGACTCGGGCACGAACGTCTTCAGCACCTGCCCACCCGAGTCGACCACGCGCCGCATGATGTGCGGCTGGCGCCAGGTGCCGCCGTTGGCGACGGTGGCGTAGGCAGCGGCGAGCTGTAGCGGCGTCGCGGTCATGCCCTGGCCGAAGGACGTCGTCGCCGTCTCCACCGGCCCCATCTTGGCCAGCGCCCGAATGTTGCCCGCACGCTCCCCCGGCAGATCGATCCCGCTCTTCTGCCCAAAGCCGAACCGCACCAGCATCTCGCGCATCCGCTCTTTGCCAGCCTTGAAGGCGATCTTCGCCGTGCAGATATTGGAGGACTCGGCCAGCACGCCCGTCGTCGTCACCACCCCGATGCGCTCGGCATCGTGGATCACCCTCGAGCCCACCTGATAATGACCGTTTTCACAGAACCATTTGTCATCGGGCTTGACGAAGCCCGGCTCCATCGCGCTGGCAATGGCAAACGTCTTGAGCGTGGACCCCGGCTCGAATGGATCGGTCACCACCCGGTTGCGCGCGCCTTTGGCCGGCCCGTCGCCAGGCTCGTTCGGATTCAGCGTCGGCACCGAGGCAATGGCCAGCACCTCGCCGGTGCTGGGATCGAGCGCCACCGCGACGCCGGCCTTGGCGTGGCTGCTGTTGACGCCTTTTTCGAGCGCCCGCTCGAGCCGATATTGAATGAAGCGATCGATGCTGGTGTGCACATCGTGCCCGTCGGTGTCAGCGTCGCCGAGCCCGCCGGTCAGGACCGCCCGACCCAGCGCATCACGCAGGCCCGGAATCGCTGCCCGCGCACCGCGTAGATCTTTGTCGTAGGCGAGCTCGATGCCTTCTTGGCCGACCGAGTCGAGGCCCGCCCAACCGATGAGTGGCCCGGCCAGCCAGCGCTGCGGATAGTAGCGGCGCGGCTCGGCGTCGACGAACACGCCTGGCAGGGCCAGCTCACGTACCTGTCGCGCTTCTTCTGGCGGGATGCGTCGCTTGAGCCAGGTAAAATAGTGCTTCTCGGCCAGCTTTCGCTCGACGTCAGCGACGGGAAGACGGAGCGCGACCGCCAGCGCCTTGGCGGCTTCTTTTCCCCGCCCACTCGACATGAGCTGACGCCCGTTGATGTGAATCGAATCGATCTCCACCGATGCCGCCAGCTCACCACCGACGCGATCGTAGATGCGCCCGCGCTTGGGCGGCAGCTCCACCGACTGCAGATATTGATCCTCGGCCATCTGCTTGAGCTTCTCGGCCTCGCGGATCTGCAGCACCCAGGCCCGATGTCCCAGCATGCCGAACGCGATGAGCAAGATGCCCGCCGACAGATACAGCCGCAGCCGCACCCAGCGACGGGGGCGCCAAGAATCCGGTGTCTCGACCGGCTCGGGAGCGGGGATCACAGATGATCCAACGCGACCAGATTGGCCGGCACTTGCAGCACCCGGACGGCACGCGCCTCGGGCGGCACCATCTTCAACCGCTCGCGCGCCGCTTTTTCGATGGTCAGAAGATCCGTCCGCGTACGGAGCTCGAGCTGCAGTCGCTGGTTCAGCTCGCCGAGGTCATGGCGCCAGCGGTTCTCGCGAGACAGCTCGTAGCCAACGGTGATCACTTGCAGATGCACCCACACATGTACCAGCGCCGCCGCACCCATGACAGACAACACCATCGCCACCAGCTTCTGGCTCATGGCCGCTTCCGGGCGCCGCGCAGTTTGGCCGAGCGCGAACGCGGATTGCCGCGCACTTCTTCGTCGCTGGCTTCGATGGGCTTACGGGTCAACAGATCGAACAGCGGGTCGTAGCGCACGCCCATCTGCGCGGCGATGTCGGCTGGCAGGCCCGGATCATGGTGAAGCTCGCGCAGCCGGTGTTTGACCAGGCCATCTTCCAGCGAGTGAAAGCTGATGGCCACAAAGCGCCCCAGCGGCCGCAGCAGCGACGGCATGTCGGCCAGGAGCCGCTCCAGCTCGCCAAGCTCGTCGTTGACCAAGATGCGCAGCGCCTGGAACGTCCGCGTCGCCGGATCTTTGTGCCGCTCGCGCGTCGGGACCGTATGAGCGATGAGGTCAGCCAGCTCGGTGGTGGTGTGCAGCTCGCCAGCGTCGATGGCCTCTTTGATGGCCCGCGAGATCCGTCCGGCATAGCGCTCGTCGCCAAATTTGCGAAGCACGCGAGCGATCTCTTCAGCCGACATGGCTTCGCAGGCCTCACGCGCCGTCTGTCCCGTCGACGGATCCATGCGCATGTCGAGCGGGCCTTCGCGCTGAAACGAAAAGCCGCGCTCCGGCCGATCGAGCTGCGGCGAGCTGACTCCCACGTCGACCATCAGGCCGTCTACCCCGTCGATGCCGCGCTCGTCGAAGATCTGGCGCAGCTCCGAAAAACGCCCGTGGACGAAGGTGACCCGATCGCCGAACCGCGCCAGCCTGGCCCGCGCCGCCTCGAGCGCCGAGAGATCTCGGTCGACGCCGATCAGACGTCCGTCTGGCGAGCACGCGTCGAGCACGCGCTCGGCATGGCCGCCACCACCCAAGGTCCCGTCGCAGTACAGCTCACCTGAGACGGGCGCCAACAGACGCACGGCTTCGTCCGCAAGGACGGTCGTGTGGGCATAGGCCGGTATGGCGGCATCTGACGATGTCACCCCACTGTTAAGCCATCCCAGGAGCCCACGAGCAAATTTCCGACGTGTTTCCGCACCTACGGCACTTTTGTGGCGGTGTTCATGTGCTAGGGTCCGCGCATGACTGTAGCCGTCGGCGGAGAGGTTGAGGCGTGGTGCACCACCTGCAAGATCATGAAGGATCACATCGTGGTGGCCGTCGCTGACGGCAAGCCCGCCAAGACCGAATGCATGGGCTGCCACAAGCAGCACGTCTATCGCGCGCACCCACCCGGAACCAAGGTGGCCAAGCCCAAGGCGAAGGCCAGGCCGGGCTCGGGACCGCGCAAGCACAGCGCCGCCTCGATGCTGCCGTTGCCGTCGCTGGAGGGCCGCGCTTCCAAGACCTATTCGCCGAGCGAGCGCTTCGGCACCGGCGATGTTGTCCGCCACCCCACCTTTGGTCTCGGTCTCGTCACTGCACTGCCCGCCGCCCAGAAGATGGAAGTCCACTTCGAAGCCGGCGTGCGGGTCCTCGTGCACGAGCGCGCCCAGCCAGCCCCGACGCTGACGCGTCCGCTCGGCACCGGGGAGACCGTGCTCCGCGGCACCAGCGACGCCCCGCTCCGCGATCCAAAACACCGCTAGATCCCGAATCACGGCCGACCCACGGCCAACATGGCCAAGGAGGCAGCATGCAGACCTTGCTCGAGGTGGTTCTTCCGGCGATCGTCATCTTCACGGTCCTCTTTGGCTTGTTGTCGCGTGGGGATCCGCGGCCAGGCGGCGTGGCGTTGTTCTGGCGGGTGGGCTTGGTGGGCTTGGCGATCGGCGGCGTGTTGGCCTATCTGACGTTCAAGACGTCGGCGCTGGTGTCGATGCCCGGCTTCGTGAGCCACATATATGCCGGCCTTATCGTCGGTGGCGGCTTGCTGACGCTGTTTGCTGCCGCCGGTACGGCACTCAAAAACAAGTGAGCGAGCCGCAGGCGAGCTGTGCGCGGAAGGCGAACGCTCAACGAGTGAGCCGAGCGCTGAGCGAGCCGCAGGCGAGCTGTGCGCGGAAGGCGAACGCTCAACAAGTGAGCCGAGCGCTGA
>Ga0123336_10001210_pt1 | contig 24090 bp, 17 predicted proteins | sample SSSSmetaG_FD_96466 | JGI IMG/M metagenome (GOLD analysis project Ga0123336, IMG submission 96466) | Glacier valley bacterial and archeal communities from Borup Fiord, Nunavut, Canada, to study Microbial Dark Matter (Phase II) - ​SSSS metaG | ecosystem: Environmental > Aquatic > Freshwater > Ice... | reverse complement strand
GGAGGCATTCCTCCCTGCATTGCCCTGTTGCGAAACATACCCGGCATCTTTTGCTTTTGCCCTGCGAACTTTCTAAGGTTGTAAGTCAACGTTAGCATGGCGTAACGGGTTAAAACATTTGTCCTGGTATCAAGGATAGTATTGGCACTAATTGTTCTGCTGACACTGATGTTCTGGTTAAGCAGGTCAAAAACTGATAACCGTAACTCACCCTGCTTATTCCTGAATACCTGTTTAGCGATACCCGGATTTAACAAAGGTATGCTTGCATTATAACCGGATGCACGGTTGCCATTGTAAGTATAATCAAAATCCGTGGTAACTATCCAGCCGTTTTTAGTATAGTAAGTGATCTCCGTTGATAAGACCTGTGTATAATAATTTAAATTTTGCTTTGGCTGAAGTGAATTCCTGGCAATATTATAAGTAGTAGTAGCGCTAAAATTCATATCGAAATTTTCTTTCCAATTAGTAGTCCATGCGATTGTTTCCCCTAGTGATGTATTCCTGGTATAATCACTTACCAGGTTTACAAGCGTCTGAATTTGATTGTAACCCAGGTCAGTAGTAAAATTGAGATTGGACTTTGGTTTTTTTAACGGGAACCCATAGTTGAAATAACCATTGGCGGCATAAGTGCCATTAAGATTAACAGGTGTGGTAAGCGTGGCGCCATTCTTATTTGGTGGAGCGGGTAAATATAATATTGAGTTTTGAATATCATTGCTGATCATACTGGTATTAATAGTGGCGAATATTACTCTTTGATTAACCGTATTAAAATTGGTATACAACAACCGCAATGACTGGGTGAACTGCTGTTTCAAAGCAGGATTGCCCCGGGAGAAATTTATAGAATCAGTGGTTGAACAATCGGCTGTAATTGTGTTATACCCGGCTGGCTGGTTCGTCCCGAGTAATTAAACCGCAGGTTCTGTGTCTTTGAAAAATTATATTGAAAATTTACAGTAGGTGTCAGGTTTATATATTGTTGAGAGAGATCATACTTCTTTATAAAATTGATGCTGTTTACTTTACCAGACTGAATACCTGATCTCACATTGAAATTATATTTAGCATTTTGTATCCGGTAATTAACTGACAACCTGTTTGAACTATACGTATTTTGAAATGCATTGCTGTAGATACTGTCAAATCTGTCATATCCCTTCGTTCCGTCGTAATTATATATGTACCTGTCTGAATTATTTTTATTGTAGGAATGACTGTAATTAAATTCCAGTATTTTATTTTTACCAACCGTTTCCGTGTACGAGATTGTCGGACTGAAGCTCGTTCCGTTGGAAGCACTCAGGATATGCTGGTTGATAGTATCAACGTAAGCAGGATAAGTATTTACTGAAAAGTTGGTGCCATCTCCGTTATTGCTACTGCTGGAAAAGTTCAGGTCTGCTGAAATGGTCCTGAATTGTTTCCCGAATTTATGACGAAATAAAAGATTGTATTGCCCGCTCTGACCGCTATTCTCCTGGCCACTGTTGGAAGCCTTTGAATAAATAGGCGTCGATAATTTACCCCCGGTATAAACATTTGTTTTAGAAGAAGAATTGGTAGACTGCAAACTTATGTTCGGCCGGAACACCAGCGAATTGTTGGAATCTATCTGCTGTTCTACATTTAAATTGAACCGATGGTTTTCATTATTTCTAACCGATGATTGATCCTGGTTACTGAAAGTAGAGGAGTCCCTGGATAAAAGATTTTGTTGTGAACTTACCTGGTCGTGCGAAACATGCTGATTATTGTAAAAATAGCTTCCATAGAACTGTGTTTTTTTCCCGAATTGATCGCGAAAATTTAAACCGCCGGACCAGGTGGTGGTAGTTCCGTTTCCTGCTGAAGAACTTCCCCTGCCGCCTTTGCGTTGGCCTCTGCCACCACCGCCTAACAAGTCCTGAAAAGTAAATTTTTGTTTATTAACATCATTCGCTTGTCCCAATACAGAAATTTGCTGCTCTCCTTCAAACCGGTGAATATTTACACTGTTGTGGTATGTGCCTGCTGTTCCAACCCCTGCCATAACTTTTCCAAAGTAACCCTTACGCTTGTCTTTTTTGGTGATGATATTTATCGTCTTCACCCTGTTGCCATCATCGAATCCGGTAAATTTACTCTGGTCGCTAAGGTCATCGAATACCTGTATTTTATTCACCACGTCAGGAGGTAAATTTTTAGTCGCTAATGTAGGATCATCGGCAAAGAAACGTTTACCATCAACCAATACTCTTGTAACGGTTTCTCCCTGTGCAGTAATGGTGCCTGACTTATCAACCTGCATACCTGGTAATTTTTTTATAAGGTCCTCCACTACCGCGTTGGGCTTGGTGGTAAAACTGCCTGCGTTAAATTCAATCGTATCTTTCTTTATGGTGACAGGTGGGATCTGAACTACTACTTCCTGTAACATTTCGCTTTGATGTTCCATAACGATAATACCGAAATCTGTTACCGGTTTATCTTTTGTTACGGAAAAGGGTTTGATGTTGTTATGATAACCAAGGAAGGAAATTGAAATACATTAGCTGCCTTCCTTTAAACCGTTTAATATGAACCTGCCGCCTTTCTTCACTTCGGCATTCATTATTGGGATAGAATCTTTTAAGCCTATAATAATTATGGTAGCGTTCGCTAATGTTTGCATGCCGGCTGTGTCAACAACTTTGCCGCGGATACTACTTGTGATGGGTCTTTGAGCTGATCCATTTATGAGGAAGCCTATGCAAAGCAATAGTGCGGCAATTTTTTTCATAAACCTGTTAGATAGCTGAGGTGAATGAATTGGATGTTTATTTTTACAAAAACCTTTGTTTATGGAAGTTGAATTGTTGTTTGAGAAGCCTTCGGCTATCAGCTACGGTGAGAAGATAAAAAATAAATGGCAAACTATAATTTGCAATTTGTATTGTTCTATTTTTAGAATAAGTAGGATCATGTAACCTTTAAAATAACACACCTGTGGAAGTATCATACCTTATACCTCATAACTCATAACTTATAATTGCTAACACATACCTCAATACCTCATACCTCACGTTACACTGTTCTATAATCCGGATGCTTATACGGCTGACGATAGGGTCTTTGCAATAAGGCTGTTGTTTCGGGATCACCGGTGATAATGCGTTTTTCCGGATCATACACAACTGGCCGACCGGTTTTCATTGAGAGATTTGCCATCAGGCAACTTGCCGTAGAGATATGTCCTTCACCGATATCGGCGATAGGGCGACTGCCTTTATCAATGGCAGCGAGGAAGTCGAGCATGTGCAGTCTTGTTGCGGGTGCAGCATTCAATTCTATCTTGTCTTCTTTAAGATCTTCAGGATACTTTTCTTTCTCATATACTACATCTTTATGAATTTTTTCTCCTTTGCCTTCAGGCACAAAATCATACATCATTGTGCTTGCTTCCAGTGTACCTTTTTCACCATAGAGTTTAAACGACCATGGATAATCAGGATCAGCAGCTGTTCCCCATGTGCGGTGCTGCCAGATGCAGTTAAGGTCTTCATATTCAAAAAGTGCCGACTGGGTATCGGAAATATTCGATTTCCCTTCTTTCTGAACATATATTCCACCGGTAGAGCTGATACGTTTGGGCCAGCCGAGTTTCAGCATCCATCTAACTGTATCAAACATGTGAATACACATGTCACCCATAATGCCATTGCCATATTCAGTGAAGGTACGCCACCATCTTATATGGGGAATACCATCGTAAGGACGAAGCGGGGCGGGCCCTGTCCATGTTTCATAATCTAAATAATCGGGCACCTTTTCAACAGGTGGATTGCCATTGCCACGCATGTGATAGTAACAGCACATTTCAACATGTGACACTTTGCCGAGTAGCCCGGTATCAACGATATTTTTCTTAGCTTCTATAAGATGCGGTGTGCTCTTACGTTGTGTGCCAACCTGAACCACTTTGTTGTATTTGCGCGCTGCCGCTACCATTGCTTCCCCTTCCATTACGTCAACGCTTATGGGCTTCTGAACATATACATGCGCACCTGCTTTTACCGCATCAATCGCCATTAGCGCATGCCAGTGATCAGGTGTGCCGATGAGCACTATGTCAAGCTGGTTTTCAGCGAGCATCTTTTTGTAATCATTGTAAAGACGGGGAGTCTTACCAGATTTCTGTCGCTGGCTAACGAGCGCAGCAGCTTGTGACAACTGATTTTTATCAACGTCGCAAAGCGCCACCACTTCAACGGGTGCAACCTGTATCAAACGGAACAAGTCGCTTTTACCATACCAGCCGGTACCTATTAAAGCTACCCTTTGTAGTTTCGCGGGATTGATAATATCCATACCATGAGCGCCCAGCGTTGTAAGCGCTAGTGTTGCCGCAGCACCCTGGAGAAAACGCCGCCGGTTTATATTGAAGTTATCCATTGGAGCTAGGTTTTTATTATTGTTGAGTGTATAATGTATTATGCTTTTGACTATCGTCAGACACCATAGACTTTGGCCGACGATGTCAGCTATCAGCTTCAGAAGTATGTCTACTACTTATCTCCCATCTGATTGCTGACGCTTGAATATATTAGTTCATGCTTAACCTGACACTAATTGATAATGTTAGACACTTCAATTTTAGCAAATTTTTCTGACTGTTCAATTAATATTATTTATTTCGATTAAGCAGCCATCTGTAAATAAATCTCTGGCAATACAACGGACCACTTGTTTAATGTTTATTGTCCGATGAAGTTTTCATATCGCCCGACGCCATAGGCTTTGGCCGACAGCAAAAAGTATCCATTCATAACTACATCCTGTTTGTTTTGAACCTTTATTCCCATTTCAGGAAAATTCTTTTCCTCCATATAACAGATAATCATTTACTTATGATCCGGCATGTCGATTGGCAACTGATATAAAGTAAGTATGAAATTAATTACAGCGTTGCTATCTGCAATTTTTCGGCTCCGGCTTATAGCAATACGTCAATAAACAGTTAACATAACACTATTAAAAAAAGTCCATCATGAAATATTTATTTAACCTTACCGCCAATTATTACAACAATCCTGTCCTGTACCGCATCAGCCAGATTGGTCACAACGAGTATTATGCTGCATCCGCAGATAAGAACATAGAAAGATTTACTTTAAAAAAATGTTCAGGGGTATGGATTTCACATGGTGGCGTCATACAATTGCAGGCTGCGCAAATTGGCGAAAAAATTGATAAAGTGCATCTGAAAGCAATAAATAATTAAGATAGCGGTTATAGAAACCGAAGATTATAACCTGAAATGTAATCCATCTCTAACAACTAACGATTATACTATTTTTCATTGAAAACATCATCTACCCATGATATAGAAGAGACTTTGATTCTTCTAATCAAAGGCAAAAATAAAAAAGCCTTTAATTATTTTTACAACCTCTGCGGCGCAGCACTGTATAGTTTTATAGACAGGAATCTTAAAAATAAAATTCATTGTGAATCTGTGTTCAGGAATGTTTGTGTTAGAATTACCCGTGATATCGACCATTATGATGCCGGTAAGAGCACACTGTATCCGTGGATGTTTACCATCGCCGAGGATGAAATACAAGCTGTCAACTGCGGAAATAATGATATCAAAAAATGCTAACTCTTTTGCTTTATAATTTCTTGAGCATTATATTTTTAAATTCTACTTTCATAGTAGGTGTTACATGCGCCTGCAGACCGAGAAGGCCGGTGAATTTACGAATAGCGGTGTCGTTGTCTGTTGCATCGCTCATCAACACCCCATTTATATAATGCTGCATGTGATTACCTTTAACTATTAAATGGTATTCATTCCACTGATCGTTGCCTTTTATCACCGTCATCAAAGAATCAGAGCTGCCGAGACTACCTGTTATTGTTGGTTTCTTCCCGGTTTCTATAACTACTTTCTGACCTCTTGCCGCTAAAAATCCCCTGCCTCTCTCTTCATAATTAAGACCGGTATATTTGTTTGCACCATCAATATCAGCCTGGTAGCCCTTTAAAACAAAAGGCAGGTCCTTTAATTGTTCACTACGATACTGGATACCACTGTTACCACCCGCGCTTATTCTATAAGATGCCTTTAACTCAAAATCGGAAGGTGTGCCGCCACGATAAATGAGAAAAGTATTTTGTTTCAATTGCGTTGCAGCTGTTACTTCACCAACGATCGTACCCCCTTCAACCCGCCAATGAACAGTGTCACCTTCCCATCCTTTAAGGGTTTTACCATCAAATAGCGAAACAAAACCATCTTTGTTTTTTTTCTGGCTGAAAGAATTTATACTGGCGGTTACTAAGATAACCAGTAGCATCATGTTGACGATTTTCATATTTAGTGCTTGAAGCATGTTGAAGAATTTTCAGAAAAGTTTAGCAACGGCAATCTATGAAAAATATTGCGACGGTCAAAAGATTAGAAGCAGTAAGCTATCCCGACGGCAAGAGCCTGCACTAAGGCTGCTGTAAAATGATTCATACATTGAAATTATTTTTGGGGATAATCCGAAAAACTATCTTACTGCAACCAAACGGTTAAATTATTAGTATTGATCCAAAGTTTTATTCTCATACTATTTTCATACATTAGTCCTCCCGTTAAGGTGACTAATTTTTAGTCCGCCAAAAAACGATTATTAAATTTTATAACCAGGAGTTCAAGATTGACAACCAGTGAAAACAGCTGGTAACTTAACTCGCAAATCAAATTTAATTGACACAAAGATCCTGGATCGATAAGATATCTAATCCTTTACAGCTTGGCGGTATAGAAACTTCCGTGCTTGATAATGGCATTGGAAAAGGCACCAGGATCGCATGGATAAACACCGGGTCAGGCTTGCGCTATAAAATAGTTTTAGACAGGGCAATGGATATTGCTGATGCCTTTTTTAACCAGCACAGCCTTGCATGGATCAGTCAGACCGGCGTTACGCCGCCGGGAACATTTTCAAACAAAGGCACAGACTGGCTTAAAACTTTTGGTGGCGGCCTGATGGTTACCTGCGGACTAGATCATACAGGTGCGCCGGAAGCTGATGAATATGGCGAACGTGGTCTTCATGGCCCGGTTAGTAATATAGCCGCCGAAATAGTATCAATCATTCAACCCGATACTGCCGCCAATGAACCGGAGATGAGTATCACCGGAGTTATAAAGCAGTTTAACATTTTTGGTCCTAACCTTGAATTGAAACGTACCATTTCCGGAACGCTGGGAAGCGCATCGATCCGTATTCATGATGAAGTAACAAACCGTGGTAACACAACAGCACCGCACATGTTGTTATATCATTGCAATTTCGGCTGGCCGCTTGCTGATGAAGGTGCAACCATTGTTTGGCAGGGCGACTGGCAATCACGGGTGGCAAAAGAGAACAGGTTTATTTTTGTGGAAGGAAAAGATTTTCACAGGTGTCCCGCACCGTTAGCTATGCATTCAGGCTCCGGAGAAGAAGTGGCGTTTATTGATATCAGGGCTGACGAAAAGGGAAAGTGTACCTGTGGCTTATACAATTCAGCGCTTGAACTGGCTTTTACCATAAAATTTTTTAAACACCAGTTACCATGGCTTACCAACTGGCAGCATTGGGGTAAAGGTGAATACACAACCGGAATTGAACCCGGCACCAATCCACCTATAGGTCAGGCAAAAGCACGTGAACTGAAAACGCTTATTCAACTTGAACCCGGACAAGCAAGGTCGTATGACCTTGAGTTTGAAGTGCTCAATGATAAAGAACGGATAAATAAATTTTTGAAATCCGCGAATGGATCTTTAGACAATCACTAATACAAAACCAATAAAGAAAATGAGTGTAGCTCAACAAGCATTCGAACAGGGTAAAGGAATTGTACGCCTGGCGCCGACATGGGTACCAAGATCTTTTTGCGTACCTGGCCGTCGTATCAAACTGCATCCTGATGACTACTATGTTTTAGGAGGACAACGTGGAGGTATAGACGAACGATGGCTATCTTCCACAACACCCGCCAAAAACGGTCCGCTTACCGGAGAAAACGAAGGACTCAGCGCGGTAATTTTTAAAGATGGCGAACATGATAAACAGGTATTGCTGAAGGATGTTATCAGTGAACTCAAAGGTGAAATTATCGGTGACCGCTTGTGGAATGCATACGGCGCATGGCCGATGTATTCCAAATTTTTCGATAACATGGGACCGCTTCCCCACCATATACATCACAACGATGAAAAGGCCGCGCTGATTGGGCAGATGGGTAAACCCGAAGCTTACTATTTTCCGCCACAATTGAATAATCACGGTGGCGACTTTCCTTACACTTTTATGGGAATTGCACCGGGCACTACAAGACAGACAATCAAAGAATGCCTGTTGAACTTTACGAAGGGTGATAACAAGATTACCAATTACTCACAGGCTTACCGCCTGGAGCCCGGCACCGGATGGGATGTGCCACCAGGGTTGCTTCACGCTCCGGGAAGTATGTGTACCTACGAACCACAGAAAGCTTCTGATGTTTTTGCGATGTACCAGTCGCTGGTAAACGAAGCGATTATTCCGGAAGAACTTTTATGGAATGGCACTCCGGCGGAAAGCAAGGGTGACTATGAAGCGCTGCTGGACGTGATTGACTGGGATTTAAATCTTGACCCTAACCAATGGCAGAACAGGTTTATGGCTCCTAAACCTGTTAAACCATTAAAAGAAATGCAAACGGCCGGTTATGCTGAAAATTGGATTTGTTATAAGTCAAATGCTTTCAGCGCTAAAGAACTTACCGTTGAACCAGGAGCCACAGTAACTATAAAAGATGGCGGCGCTTATGGCATCATCGTAATGCAGGGTCGGGGCAGGATGGGTATATGGGATATTGAAACACCTGCGCTTATCCGTTATGGTCAGCTTACCAACGATGAATTTTTTATAAGTGAAAGAGCGGCGATTGAAGGTGTGGTGATAGTGAATCATTCCAGCACAGATCCTATTGTGATACTAAAACACTTCGGTCCTGGAAATCCTGATCTGGTGGTAGGACAGGTGTGAGGTGGGTCAACCTGTGAGGTTTGGAAAACCTCACAGGTTTTGAATTGGGATAGACGATGAATTTCAAAACCTGTGAGGTTTGGAATTGAGATAGACGATGAATTTCAAAACCTGTGAGGTTTGGAAAACCTCACAGGCTGATCCCTACTTTTGGTTAAATAACAATTAAATATAAATTCAAATAAACCATAATGCAAGAAAATAATTTTCCGAAACTGCACAATGCCTCCTGGCCGGGCATCGTAGGAAAAGGACAGGATTCAGAGCCAATTATTTCTTTTGATAAAATGCTGGAACTTACCGCTGCGGCGGAAGTTGATGGTGTTAAGTTTGATGGTATCGACATCGGGCTTTTTAATTCGCATGTAGATATCGACAGTGATAAAGATGCATTGAAAAAGTTAGCTGAAAAAGTCTCCGGGCTCGGACTGGCGGTCGGTTCGCTGGTAGCTCCTATCTGGCCTCCCACCGGCGGCTCTGCCATGGGCAGCAAAGAAGAACGCGACAGGTTTGTGGAACAGGTACGCAAGGCTTGCCATATTGGTAAGGCGCTGGGTGAGTTAGGTGTCCGTCCTTATGGTGTTGTCCGTATAGACTCCGCCACCGACCCGTTAACATGGGCGAAAGATCCAAAAGCCAACACTAAACTTATGGCTGAAACTTTTCGTACTGCCTGTGATGTTGCCGCTGACTTTGGAGAAAAGCTTGCAATGGAAGGAGAGATTTGCTGGGGTGGTATGCATAGCTGGCGGGCGATGGTTGATACACTGGAAGCAGTTGACCGGCCTAACATAGGATTCCAGGCAGATATGGCGCATACATTGTTGTACCTCTTGGGTTATAATAGTCCTGCGGACAGGATCCTGCCCGAAAATTTTGAATGGAGCGATCGGGAAGCGCTTTCAGAAGGGCTCAAAAAACTTACAGCCGCACTGCGTCCATGGACCATCGATTTTCACGTTGCACAAAACGATGGAACGGTACATGGTACCGGCTCGCACGATAAAACCGGGCGCCATTGCCTTGCTACTGATCCTAATGGCAAACTTGATATTCCACATGATGCCGGCTTCTGGCTGCGCGATGAAAACGGTGTACTTACAAAAGCATTTAAGCATATCTGTTGGGATGGCTGCATGTTCCCTAACGAAGTGATGACTCAACAAAAAACCTGGAACGACATCCTCTCTTATATGGTGAAAGTGCGCGGGCTGCATGGATGGAAAGAGTAGGAAGTTATGAGGTGTGGGGTGGTGAGGTAAGAGGTTTTGAGGTACTGATGAATATAAACCCTCGGCTTTTTTTCTTATACCTGACCACCTCATAACTCACACCTGAATTTGTATAATTAATGAGAACTATGAAGAACTCATAGTTCTCATTAATTATACAAATCAGAGTTCAGACAAAAAGCTCATGCCGATAATAATTACAAATACAAACAAAACAGCTATGTCAACAAAAAAAAAACTTCGGATTGCCTTAATCGGAAGCGGACTGATGGGCCGCACTCACTCCAATGCTTATAACCGCATAGGCAACTTCTTCCCCGAGCTGGAATACCGTCCTTTACTAAAAGTTGTCTGTGCACGTAGCGCTGAACAAGTAAAAGCCTTCGCTGAACAGTGGGGATATGAATCTTTTGAAACTGACTGGAAAAAAATTATCGGGAGGGACGACATTGATGCTATAGATATCTGTACCCCTAATGATACACACGCGGAAATTGCAATAGCTGCTGCCGAAGCCGGCAAAATGATCCTTTGCGAAAAACCGCTTGCCAGAACACTGGACGAAGCCAGACTGATGGTAGAGGCTGTTGAAAAAGCTGGTGTCGCGAATACGGTATGGTACAATTATCGCCGGGTGCCTGCTGTTACGCTTGCTAAACAAATTATTGATGCAGGCAAGCTTGGTAAAATTTTTCATTACCGCTCTAATTTTCTCCAGGACTGGACAATCAATGCTGACCTTCCACAGGGTGGCACCGGCTTATGGAGAATGGATTCGGATGTTGCAGGATCAGGCGTTACCGGTGACCTGCTGGCGCATTGTATAGATACGGCGATGTGGCTTAACGGTGGCATAACAGATGTCTCCGCGGTGACTGAAACTTTTGTAAAAGAACGTTTGCACCAGCTAACAGGTAAAGTGCAAAAGGTTGGGATCGATGATGCCTGCATTTTTCATTGCCATTTTGGAAACGGATCACTTGGCTTGTTTGAATCAACCCGTTACGCACGTGGACACAAGGCGCTATACACTTTTGAAATTAATGGCGAACATGCCTCTATCCGCTGGGATCTTCATGACATGAACAGGCTTGAATATTTTGACCACAGTGATGAATCAATCGTTCGCGGCTGGCGCTCGATACATGTTTCCGACAGTGACCAGCCTTACATGAAAAGGTGGTGGATCCCAGGAACGAGTATCGGTTATGAACACACGTTTATTCACCAGGCCGCCGATTTTTTTAAAAGTCTTGAGACAGGTGAACCCTGTCAGCCTACTTTTAAAGAAGCTTACGAAACACAAAAAGTCTGTGCGGCGGTGCTTGATTCCGCGGCCTCAAGGAACTGGAAAGATACTAATGTAGATTGGGTTAAGGAATGAACTTCCATTCAATTTTTTTAACCACGGAGGGGAAAGCAAGAGGAATAAAAAGAGGTTCACAAAGTTATACCTCTGTGGAACTCCGTGGCAACTTGGCGTTTCCTCTGTGGTTAAAAAATTTTTAACTACTTACTCGCCGAATAAACCGCATTATCCTTGTTACCACCAGACATCAGATAGGCAATCAGATCTTTAAGCTCCTCTCCATTCAGGCTATTGATCATCCCCGGTAACATTACTGAAACTTCCGATACCCTGGTCTTCATAACATCTTTCTTCAACAACGTCCTCACGCTTTCAGGAGCAAACGGGTTTTGAGAAATAAAATACTTTGTTGCATCATCATTGGTTTGCCTTCCCAGTACGGTACTTCCATTCTTCAAATAATAAACAGTGGCCGCATATTGATCTGAAATTGTTTTACTGGGCGTAATAATAGCTTCAAGCATATCTTTTGCTGAAAAGCGGGTGCCCAGCTGCGTTAGGTCAGGACCAACAGCGCCGCCTTCCCCTTTCATTGCATGACAGGAGCTGCAAAGTGTTGCGGCAAACATAGCTTTACCCTGCTCAACATTTCTATTGGTAAGTCCTTCCTGTACCAAAGGAAGCGCCTCAGCCATCTGCCAGTTCCTACCGGGGCCCTTCGGCCTTGCAACCTGCGCTAGGTCAATACCGGAACGATTGAGTAATGAATCACCGGACAGCGTATTGAAATAAGCGAAGCGATCCTTCACCACATTTTTAAGAGCAGCCTTACGCGACTTATCAATAAAGCCAACAAAGCTTCTCCCGCCTTTATATTTAAATGCATTGGCATACCATTGAAAATAGGTTTCCTGTAGTTCCGGTGTCCAGCCGGTTTTAGCCTGACTTAAAACATTTGCATAATAAGTTTGCTGTTGCGGTGGAATTTTTGCCAGCATTCCCGCAATGTCAAGTCCGTATTGAGGGTTCCGCAGTATCAGGTCATTGCCTTCCGTAAAAGTTTTTTGTTTTGAAAAGTCGTCTTTAGCGGACGCCATCAGAGCCATTGTCTTTGCAACGGAGCCGGGTGCTTCCAGGTATAACAATACCTTGCTGAGCCCCCTGTTAAGGTCATTGCTTTTTGCAGGATAATTCGGATTAAGGTAAGCAATCGTTTTATCCCTGGCAGCGCCTTCTGCCGGACCCATTCTAAAAAAAATCAATTCAAAAGCACGTAATATATCAAGCTGCTGTTGTTCAGTAAGCTTATTATAACTTACCCCTGCCAGTGAATTTACCAGTTGATCTTTCAAGGTTGCATTGCCCTGTCGAGCCAACGCGATGATGGCCTGTATGCAAGATTGCGGCTCTCTCTCTCTCAAAGCGCGATCCTGCCATTCGGTTACCGGTTGATGTTCGATTGCAATCCGCGCAGCATATCTTATCACCCGATCATTGTCTTTCAGATAGGGCCACGCAAAATCAACGGTGCCTGTTTTCGCACCTTCATGAAATCGCTCTAATTGTTTACGGGTGTTTTGTGCTTTTACAATATCGGCTGAATATTTTTCAGCGGCAAGTCCACCCTGTTTTAATTTGTTATCGCCATAATAAATGCGGTACAGATCAGATTCCAGCCGGCGTCCACCGGTAAGGAAATACATAGCGCCGTCAGGCCCTATCACTCCATCTGTTAAAGGCAAAGAAGAACCCGATATAAATTCTTCCGCCTGCGCGCTATAGGTTGCACCACTCGGCTTAAGTTGTATCGCGTAAATTATTCCGAAGCTCCAGTCGAAAGCGAACAATGATTTCTTATACTTATCCGGGAACCTCGTATTTTTTCCGGAGATAAAATTAGTAGGAGATCCCTGGCCAATGTTTAAAATCGCCGGCAGGTTGTCGGCAAATGTTGGCGACCAGGTACTGTTGCCCGTGCGCCACCCGTATTCAGCTCCACTGGTTACATGCATGATGCGGGTAGGTTTATACCAGGGCGTTCCGAAATCCCATTCCATATCTGAATCGTATGCGAAGAGTTCATCATCTTCATTAAAGGTAATATCGAAAGTATTCCTGAAGCCTGCGGCGATCAGTTCCCAATGCTGGCCCAGTGAATCGAGATGCGCGATCCAGCCACCAGGCGCTTTGCGATCATTGGCATGCCCGCGCGGATCTTTGATCAGCGGAAATATATTGTCTTCATTCCAATTGGAAGGAAGCCGGTAACTATCCATTTTAGGCACGTTGGTAAAATTCCCTGCTACTATATACAACGATTTTTTATCGGGTGATAAGATAATACTGTGCGGGCCGTGTTCACCCTCTCCCTGCAAAGCTTTTATCAAAGTAATTTTGTCAAACTGGTCGTCTCCATCGGTATCCTGCAAACGATACAAGCCACTGCCTTTTTCAAAATCTTTATTGCTGTTATGATTTACCATGACATACAAACTGTTGAAAGCCCAGAGCAATCCCTGGGCAAAGCCCATACCTACCTTGTTCTTTGAAGTATCGTTCGTTTGCGGACCGACGATCAGCTTTTCAACTTTCGGTTTGCCGGCAGATCCGATAGCTGGTATCTCAAGGCGATACAAAAAACCGTATTGATCGCAGGTGATCATTCGTCCCTTATCATCAAAGGTCATCGCGACCCAGCTACCCTGACCGTTTTCAGAGATGTTGTATAAATGATCGGCATTAAATCCCGGCTGTAATTTCAGTTTTTCGATTTTAGGATCCGGCGGACCGCTGCTGATTTTTTTTGGCTTGATGATACTGCTAAAAGAAAAACCCAGCAGCACCAACGAAGACAATATGATAATTATTTTTACCGGCAAGTATCGAAGTTTCATGATGGCTTAAATTATATTTAAGAAAGAAGTAAGGTTGAAGATACAAAGTATAACACTATTAAAGCCGCTTCAAACTGGCCAACCGCTATTTATAAATATTCTTCAGATCATTCCCGAACAGCGTATAATCATCCTTGTAGAAATTTATAAAATCAGGTACACTTGCCTGCCCGGGGAAAGGCGCGTAAAAATGAGTAGTGCTTTTCGCATCGTTCCGCCAAACCAGCACATAGCATAAATGCAACTGATGCGCTTTCATAACTTTCAGTAAAGTGTTGGTCCACCAGGTTTCATTTGGAATGCTCTCCAAACCTGTTTCCGTAAAAGCGGCGAGCTTGCCAGCTTTGCGTGCGTAATCATCCACGATCTTTAATTTTAAAATGGCGCTTTCAAGGTCATAATGATTGTCTCTTCCCATATCGCCATAGTTATCTATACCCATCATATCTACCCAGTCGTCACCAGGATAACGGTCAAGGTAGGCCGCTTCTGTTCTGAATCTGTTATCGGGAGAAAAAGCGTAAATAAAATTATGGACGCCAAGGCTGTCTCTTAGGTATGATACAGTAAAGCGCCATAAGGAGATAAATTCTTCTCTTGTGCAATGTGATTTTCCCCACCAGAACCAATTGCCATCAAATTCGTGGTAACACCGGAAAATTACAGGCACCAGCTTACCGTCCGCTCCTTTTATAGTATGCGCCCAATCACCTATACCTTTTAAAATTCCCTTATACAACACATGCGCCTCGCCACCTGGAATGATAGCTTTAACAGCTGGTTTTGAAACCGAATCAACCCAGTTGAAGCCACCACCTGATATTGGATTTGAAAAATGCCAGGCAGCAGTAATGACTCCGCCACCATTATAAATAGTTATGACATTCTTCCTGGTGTCTTCTTTGTATTTCTCTATTGCTTCGGCAGAGCGGCCGGTGAATCCCATAAAATCAATTCCAATTACCGCGGGGTGCGAGCCGGTAACTGATTTTACGTCTGAACGGTTTGCGTCTCCGGACCAGCCATGACCGTACTCGGTTGCATGCTGGTGGCCAAACAGCGTATGGTTCTCCGCCAGCTTCCGGAGGTTTTCAGCAAGGGCTTTTGTTTCAGCGGTCGCTGACACATCTATAAGTTTTTGCATTTGAGCCCCGGAAGATTTGATAACAAGAAATGCTACTGTCAGTAATAATAATTTTTTCATACAGGTGTATAAGTTATTGATCCGATCAACACAATAATCTTAAATCGAAGTAAGTAATTTTGAAGGTATGAAAATAAAATTCCAAATACTATTTACGAAACAATATATAAAGGTTTATCAACAGAATGAACGTGCAAGCTTGCTACAGTGAATTGAAACAAGCAACCCGGCTTACAAATTTAATTTTCAAGAGAATCTTATTCTATTTTGATGAACATCCACCACGGCAAAAAGAATAAAGAAACCTGATTTGCATTAGTAGAACTAAATTTTTATCTTTAGTTCAATCCATCCATTTATGTCATTAACACTATCCCCAACAATTCGGGAACCTTTGGTTATAAAGAAGCCGGCGATGCTAACGATAGCAGGCATTCCACTGTATGTATTCGCTGTTGCGTTAGCTTCCCTTTTTATTATTATCGGTCTTATCTGGGATATAAGCTGGCACATGACGATTGGCCGTGACAAGTTTTTATCACCGCCTCATATACTCATTTACCTGGGTGCCGTTTTCGGTGGTTTATTTTCCGGTATACAGGTGTTGTGGAACAGCTTCGGCGCAGGTATAAAAATGCAGAAGAAACTGGTGAAAGTATGGGGTATCTTTTATAGTTCGCTGGGCGCGATGTTTTGTATCTGGGGCGCCGTGGCTATGCTTACTTCAGCTCCCTTCGATGACTGGTGGCACAACACTTACGGATTGGATATAGTTATTTTATCACCGCCGCATACTTTACTCGGATTAGGAATGCTATTTCTTATGTTCGGCTCCTGCGTAAGCATTTCCAAATATATAAATCTGATAGAAGTTTCCGGCGACATTACAGGATTGCGGCGTACACAAAAAAATATTTACCAGCTTCTTTTTATTGTTTCAGCAGCATGTCTTTTATGCATGAGCTGTACTCTCTTTACTGAATACCTGAGCACGCGGGATCAGCATGGTATAAGATTTTACAAGATAGCCGCCGCAACAGTGCTGCTTTTTCTTCCGGCTTTCAGTAAGGCGTTGCGTTTGAAATGGGGAATGACATTTGTTGCAATCGGATATTTCATAATTCTAGGCTGCTGCAACTGGATCCTGCAGCAATTTGCCGCGGCACCTAAACTCGGTCCCATACTCAATCCCGTTACATTTTTTCAGCCACTACAATTTCCGATATTATTTTTTGTCCCGGCCATAGCCATGGATATCGTGATGCAAAAAGTTAAGTACAATGATTGGGTTAAAGCTGCTTTACTAAGCTTTCTTTTTGTGGTATTACTTTTTACTATTCAATACCCGCTCAGTGGATTTCTGCTGGAGTCGGCGGCCGCCCGTAACAAATTCTTCGGCTCTGCTTCCTGGTTATACAGTGCTGATCCTGATTGGGAGTACCGGTATAAATTCGGCCCCTGGCAATTACAATCAACCGGCACTATGATAACAGGATTGATCGTAGCAACAGCCATCGGTTTCATTTCCGCCAGGGTAAGTCTTCGCTGGGGAAATTGGCTTACCGGTATTTTTCGCTAACCCAATTAAACCTAAACCAATCTTCGTATGTTTAAGATCGTTGGTATTTTATTACTGATCGTAACGCAATTTAATTTTTGCTTTGCGCATGTAGGAAGCCCCGGTATAATCATGGAAGGTAATGCGGGGAGATACAAAGTGCTGGTAAGCATTAAGCCACCTGATGTAATTCCCGGCATTGCGAAAGTGACCGTTTATTTTCAAAATGAACCGGCGAGTATTGTAACAGCGCGGGCAGTATATTTTCGCACCGGGGATGAAGGCTCTCCGGGCGCCGAAGAGATGAAGGTTGTTTCAGGTCAGCCAGGGCAATACACTTCAGATGTCTGGATGATGAGTGGCGGATCTTCCAGCATCGAGATTACAGCTAAAGGCAAATTGGGCAATGGTGTGATGATAGTGCCCATAGTGGCCGTTTCAAAAGATATAAAAAAGATGCCCTTCTCTACAGGTTTAACACTTGTTATTCTCGGGATCTTTTTATTTGTATTGATGGTAACTTTAATAGGATCAAGTGTAAGTGACGCGCTTACTAAAGCAGGAGAGGATATTTCTTTAAGCCGGATGAAATTACGCCGTATTGGGATAAGTGTAGCGATCTTACTTACTTCAGTAATTGCATTTGCAGGCAATGCCTGGTGGAAAAGCTGGATCAATAATTATAACAGGTTTATGTTCCGGCCCCTGGAGGCTACCTCAACAATCAAAATGGTAAACGGTGCCAGCGAATTAATATTTTCATTAGATACTACTTCTAAACGCAGCTCCAGCTTTTCTTATGTGGTGCCTGATCATGGTAAGCTGATGCACCTGTTCATGGTACGTTTTCCTGCTATGGATGCATTCGCTCATTTGCACCCCGCCAGGATTGACAGCGCTGACTTCCGAACAATTCTACCAGGTCTCCCTAAGGGACAATACCTGGTGTTCGCTGATATGGTATATACTACTGGCTTTACTGAAACCATAAAAGATACTATTGACATTCCTTTTGATATTACCAATACCGCAAACGCGCTTGATAAAGATGATGCTTACGCTTTCGCTCCTCCTGTCACGCGGCAATCGGGTAATATCCAGCTAGCCGGCAGGGAAGGCGTGATATCTTGCGGTCAACCCGGCATAGGCGCGAAATTAAGAGACAGCTCCACCATGGTATGGCAAGGAATGACTGACGACAATTATGAATCAGGAAAACTATACCAGTTGCAGTTTTCCGTTCTCACTCCTGACAACAAGATGGCGACTCTTGAACCTTACCTTGGAATGCAGGCTCATGCAGCGATTATAAGAAATGATGGGAATGTTTATATTCACCTGCATCCTGTCGGCACTTTTTCAATGGCTGCCGAAACAAACATGCTGAAACGAATCGCCGACCCGCAGGGTCTCTATAAATATCCCGACCCTAAAATTTTTCGCGACAGCATTGATAAGTACATGAAATATATTTCTGCTTTAGATGAACCCAAACGGGAGGATCTCCTGATGAATCAAATGAACATGCATACATACTCTTCAGCTGGTATGAACATGGATCATAATAATATGGTAGCGTTCCCTTATATATTTCCTTCACCAGGTGAATATCGAATATGGGTTCAGGTAAAACGCAACGGGCAGATACTTACCGGCGCTTTCGACAAGGTAGTTAAGTGATGAATGACTTACACCCCCGGAAAGCCTATATTGTAAAATGAGATTACATAGAAAATGTCTCTGTGTAACCTCTTCTTGTTCTCCGGTTTTTCTCTGCGGTTAAAAAAAGCTTACCTCCCGCCACCACCTCTAGCGTCAAATTTCATTTTTAATTCATATTCCTTTGGCGGAATATTACCCTGCAGGTATCGTACAAAATAATCCCATCTGCGTCTTGTCATGTAAAGAGCATATTCTCCGTAACCATGCCTGCTGTTAGGAAACACAACCAGGTCGTAATCTTTATTGGCTTTCTCCAATGCTTCCACAACAAGCAATGAGTTATAGGGCGGCACATTATCATCCATGTTTCCAAAAGCGATCATCAGTTTACCTTTCAGGTTTTTTGCGAAGTTTTGGTTTGCCTGGTTATCGTAATTTGATCTACCATCAGCCTGCCTTGTAACCATGCCTATATATCTTTCACCCCAGTCATCTTCGTAATTACGATTATCATGGTTACCTGATTCAGAGATACCCACTTTATAAAAATCCGGATAGCGGAACATAGCCGCAGCAGTTGCAAATCCACCACCAGAATGTCCCCAGACACCAACACGGCTTGTATCGATGTAAGGAAATTTTTTCGCAAGTTGTTGTATGCCTCCAATCTGGTCCGGCAGTGTGTTGTCAGCCATGTTGCCATAACACAGATCATGAAAAGATTTTGAGCGCGATGGGTTACAGGTACCTTCAATGGCTATTACGATAAATCCAAGTTCAGCAAGCGCCTGGTCGTCACCGTTAGCAGCGGAAAATCCCCAGTTGCCACCGATACTTCCACCCTGCGGACCAGGATAAATATAATTTACAACAGGGTATTTTTTTTGAGGATCGGGATTGGCAGGGGTGAACATCAAACCATAAAGATCAAGTTGTCCGTCACGGGCTTTTACAACGATGGGCACAGGTGGTTTCCAGCCTGTTGCTGTAAGCCGGGAGATGTCAGCCTTCTCCAGTGTCGATATTAGTTTTCCATCCGAACTGCGCAAGACTATTACCGGAGGTGTATCCTGCTTTGAGTAGCTATCGATAAAATATTTTCCCGAAGGTGATAAGGTGATCTGATGATTGCCATCTTCCGGAGAAAGTAAAGTGAGTTTTTTTCCATCGAATCCTACCCTATACAAATAATCAAAATAAGGATTGCGTCCTGGTTCGCGCCCATCAGCCGAAAAATACATCACCCGGTTTTTCTCGTCTATATTTATCAGTTGTGAAATTGTCCAGTCACCTTTGGTGATTTGATTTTTAAGTTTACCCGTTGTAGCATCATAGAGGTAAAGATGCCCCCAGTTATCACGTTCTGAAAACCAGACTATTTCATTTGATTCAGCGAGGTAACGCCAATTAGGTGTGCGCCCCTGCCCTGACTCAAACTGTGTAGCTACGGTTTCCGTAAACACTTCTCGTATTGAACCTGAGGAAGCATCGGCTATATAAAATTTTTCCTGTTTATGGTCGCGTGAAGTGGAAACAAAAGCCAGCTGCGACGCGTCTTTGTTCCATTGCACATCACCAAACACATTTCCGTCGCAGGAGATGTCATCGCAAAGCGTCCCGCGATGCGGGCCTGGCGGTAGTTTGAGGCGAATCACTTTTGCATTGTCAACCTCGATGATCACCCGGTAGATCATCGGGATATCTTTATCGCCTGGCAAGGGATACTTCCATGACTGCAACATCGGCTTTCCAACGTTGGTAGAAACAAGGTACATGTCACTTACGTTCCGCTGGTCCTGTTGGTAAGTAGCGATTTTTTTTGAATCGGCTGACCATGTCACCACCGCACGATCGCTTTTTGTCCAGCCCGCATTATCGGTAGCATAGCCGAAATCTTTTACGCCATCAGTTGTCAGTTGTGTTTCCTTGCCGCTTGCAATATCTCGCACCCATAAATTAAAATCCCGAATAAATGCAGCGTGCTTTTCATCCGGTGAAAATGAATCAGCTGATCTGCGTGAACCGTTACCACCGCCCGGGGAAGTAGCATTTTCCAAAGCGCAACTATAAGAATGAATATCACATTTATAACTTTTCATAGCAACGGAAACGACTATCGAATTCCGGTCAGGTGAAAAATCAAACGTGGAAAAAGGCAGCCGCGAGGCTTCAAATTTAACCCCGGCAGCCGTTGACAGCGCCGCGGCAAGCTTTGCCTGGTCAAAAACCGGCACGCTCGTTCCGCGTGCAGGGTCAATGAGTATGAATTCACTACCCTGGGCTGTCAAGACGCGGTACCAGAAACGATCTTCAGGCAGCCAGTTAGGTAGCACCGTAGCGCGGTCAACCAACTGGTTGGTGTTATAACCCATAAATTTTTCTGCACGCTGGTAGTCGGCGGCTGTTAAAGAAATAGCAGTTTGCTGTTGTGAAAGAGCAATAGATGCACGGTTAAAAAACAACGCTGTGATAAGGTAAAGAGAAAGACAAAATCGATTCATACTTCTATTATTAAAATTTACTCCTGACTGATCTGATATAATAAATCATACTAAAACATTTTGAAGTTAATATTACTTTTTAATTTACTTGGAACATTATTACAACTTCTAGTTTCCTCCGCAGGTAATTAACTGATAAAAAATCTCATCCTTTCCTCAAGACAGCTACAAACATCGAATCAGCCTTCATTTCATAACCCTTCAATAGTTCCATCGCAACAAGTTTAAGTCCGAGGTTTACTTTTATAAATTCAACAACAGCTTCATTTTCATTTTTAAAAACAGAACAGGTAATATAGATAAGCCAGCCATTGTCGTTTAGCTTCGGGACGACAGTAGAAATGATATTTTTTTGAAGATCACTGTAGTATTTAATTTTTTTATGATCGAAAAAAAATAATTGCTCCGGTGTCCTTGACCAGGTGCCTGATCCGGTGCATGGCACATCAGCTATAATGTGATCGATCTGAGTAGCGGGCGACGTATTTCGAGCATCGGTAAGATCTTGAACGAATGAATGATAGTTTTCAATACCGGCTGTTCGGAATCTTTGCACAAGGTTCTGAATAATCGATGGCCTTGAATCTGACACAGATAGCTTTATCTGAGGATTAATATCATAAGCCATTATAGATTTTCCACCGCTGCCTGCGCAACAATCCCACACCGAACCAGCTATGTTATTCAATTTAAAAAAATCACCTATGCGCTGAGAACTGTAATCCTGTATTACAACCTCCTTATCGATGTTGAGTACTTTATCCAGGCTGGTAGCATTAGGCAAGGCGATACAATGATCCGTGAAACGGGTAAAAGAAATACCTGCATCATTCAACTTTTTGTTTACTATCATTTCCTGTTGCGGGCGAATGCGTAAAAATAAATCAGGTTGAATGATGTGACATACATTAAAAAGGCTTTTATCAATGCCCTCACTTAAATCTTCCTGCCAGGGAAAGATAGCACCTTGTCGCCATTGCAGTCCTTCACTGATAAGATACGATTCTTTCTCTTCTAAAGGCAAGTGAATATGTTGATTCCATTCAGGTTTAATACAAGAAAGCAGTTCATTAAAATTATAATTGCAAATAAAAAGTCCGCAAAGTATTTTATTTTCTGTTGATAAATTAAATGTTGAATGCCCCAGCCGGTAGGAGCTGTATACAAATCCGGAAATGATTTTTCTATCCCGCGATCCCATTTGTTTATGCTGACGGAAAAAATCCTTTAACCAGGCGGAGAGAGGGTTTCGTCCATCGTAAGTCTCAATTATTTTAATCCCGGTTTTTAAGTATGCATTCCAGCGACTCATACCGCGAATGTAGGCAGATACTGATTACCGGGTAAATACGGAGATCATTTTAAAAAAATTTTCTTACCTGTCATCAGCATTAGTTTAAAACGGCTGAAAGATTCATCTCCTCTTACATCTATTCTTTGTATCAGGAACTTATCTTTTACAGGTAGTTTATTGACCCTGTTACCGATTCGAAATGCGCATCTTATCCCATTTGCCTGCATGGTACGATACATTTGATGTAGTTTCTTTGTATCTTTTTTGGGGAAGGCGCCATAGGTATATGCCAGGCATGGCTGATAAGGAATGTTAAACATGTCGAGTTGCTTCCGGCATTTTCTTATATCTTCTTCTATCTCTGAAATTGTCAGATCGTTATAGCTTTTATGGTCATAACTATGAAGACCGAACTGAATAAGTTCGTTGCTCATATCTCTGATATCATCAAGATGTAAAAATTCATTTTTAGGATAGAGCTGATCTGCGGAGGATTCAATGAATCCGGTAACTACAAAGATGTTAGCTTTCAAACCATACTTCTGCAATAACGGGTATAAGCAGGTGAAATTATTTCTATACCCATCATCAAAGGTAAGCAGCACCGGCTTTGTAGGTAACTGTTGCTGATCGTAGAGTTGACCAAGCAGGTCGCTTAAAAATATAGGAGTATATTTTTTCCTGATAAGATACTTAAATTGCCTCTCCAGTTCGCGGGTGGTTATGGTAAGATTATCGGCGTTACCAGACTCAACTACTTTATGATACATCAGAACCGGGAGACCATTAAATGTTATGCCTGCAAACTTTATTAACAGTAGACAAATTAACAGGCATATCAACAACAAAATCAGATAGACCATCCACTACTTATTTGTTCAGCTTCCTCCGTCACAAGTTCTTTTGGTTTTACAGGTGTGCCTTCATTATACAGGTACTCCGGCTCTAAATCAATTGATGTTAAATGAGGAATACCCAGGTCTTCCAGTTCTTTCATCCTGCCATGGAGCTCTCTGATCTTAATATATTTTACAAAATGGTAAAAAGCATTAAACACAGACCAATAGAAACCACTCATTCCATTGAGCATATTCAATTCAATGAAATAATACTTCAGAAAATTTAATGGAATGGCAAGGATAATCATAAGTAACGACCTAGTCTTGCCTTTCTCGTAAGCCATCTCGGCTCCATAGCTTGAATACTTGTTGAACTTATTAAAATATTGGGAAATACTGCAGTAACTGTAATGAAGTATATTATTCTTAAACTTTTTCTGCTGGCCGTCTACCACTATCTTTTCATGTACTTTACGGTCATCGAAATTACCCACCTCTTTATTAAACAGGCGCAGAAAATAACGCCATGCTTCTTTTCCATACCTGAATTCCTTGCCCATAAAGACAAAGGTCATGGGAATAAGATATCCCGCCGCCTGCGGGTCTTTCATTTCTT
>Ga0123336_10001205_pt1 | contig 24121 bp, 20 predicted proteins | sample SSSSmetaG_FD_96466 | JGI IMG/M metagenome (GOLD analysis project Ga0123336, IMG submission 96466) | Glacier valley bacterial and archeal communities from Borup Fiord, Nunavut, Canada, to study Microbial Dark Matter (Phase II) - ​SSSS metaG | ecosystem: Environmental > Aquatic > Freshwater > Ice... | reverse complement strand
CCGACCACTGGTACGTCTTTTCGGTATGCGCCGGCGCATACCGAAAAGACGTACCAGTGGTCGGCGCCCAGGCTGGATCGGGTGCGGGCCGGCGAGCCACAGAGCTTCGCCGTCGAGCTGGATCCGGCGTTCGTCGGCGCGGTCGTGCACGTACGACACAAGGGCGCCGCCGGCTATCGCTCGCTGCCGATGGAGAACGTCGGACCGCGCTACTGGGCGGCGACGCTCCCCGGCGACGCGATCACCGACGGCGGAATGGAGTACTTCGTGGAGGGCGTCCCGAAGGAGAGCGCCGCCGTCGCCGTCATCGGCACCGCGGCGACTCCGCGCGATGTCGTGGTCGAAGCGCTCCCCGGGGCGCCGCGTCCGCCCGGCACGCTGGCGCAGGTGTCGCTGCAGAGCGAGTACGCGTCGTTCAACGCGAAGCGCGCGAACGACTACGTCTGGCAGACGGAGGGCGCGGTCGGATGGCGCCTGCACGACGAGGGAATACGCGCCGTTCGCTCCGGCTTCGGCGTGCTGCGCGGAGAGGGCGGATCGCTCCGCGACCTCGACGCGCCCGGCGGCAAGGGACCGGAGACGATCGGCCTCACCTACGGCTACGTCGAGGCCGAGGTGACGCTCTCCTCGAGCTTCGCGCTCGTCGGCCGCCCCATCCTCGGGCTGCGCGAGAACGGGATCACCGGCGGCGCGTCGGGGTTTCTCCGCGTCGGCAACGATCTGCGCACGAACCTTCTCGTCGGCGGCGAGGTGCTGGGCGGCGTCGGCCAGCGCGGGATCGTCGAGCTCGCCTGGCGGACCATCCCGCGCGTGCCGATCGTGCTGCGCACCGAGGTGACGACGCAGCCCGCGAGCGCCGGTGACGTCGGCGCGCGCGCCATCGCGCAGGTCGGCTACCAGCTCGTGCGCGAGCTCACGCTGTCGGTGCGCGCTTCTTACCAGGGCCGCACCATCGACCACGCCGGCCCCGGGGCCGGCCTCGCAATGGGTTACCAATGGTGAAGGCACTCGTCTCTCTGCTCGTCCTGGCTTTGCTCGGCTCCGCCGCCACGGCGCACGCCGACCCCACGCCCGCGCCCGCGCCCGCGCCCACGCCCGCGCCCGCGCTGGCGGAGAACGCCGCGCCCGCGCTGCATCACGCGCCGATTGTGACGGCGCCGCTCGCCCAGCAGATCAGCGTCGATGCGCTCGTCGATCGTCCCGATCGCCTGAAGCGCGCGCTGCTCGTCTTCCGCGGCGGCGGCACCCACGGCGAGGTGGAGTTCGAGCGCTCCTCGCAGGGAACGCTGGGCTACGTGGCCTTGATCCCCGCCACCGCGGCGCGCGGCGACCTCGCGTACTCCATCGAGCTGGAGACGACGACCGGCGAGCACCTCCCCGTCTTCGCGACGCGCAGCGATCCGCACCACGTCACCATCCTCGACAGCCCGAGCGATCGCCGCGAGGCCGCGCTGCTCGCGCGTCTCGCGGGGAGGCGCTCGGTGATCCAGACCTCCGGCGAGTACGCGACGTTCGGCCGCGAGACCGCCACGGTAGGCACGCCGGGGGCGGCGCCGGGGGCGGCGCCGATCGAGCGGAGCGCGCTCGATCGCTTCTACCGGGTCGAGGGAAGCTACACGTATCGTCTGCTCGGTACCGTCTCCGAGTTCGGCATCCGCGTGGGCGCGATTCGCGGACGATCGCTGGTGCCGGATGAGACCGACCCCAACAAGTACGACGTCGGTCTGAACTACGGCGCGCCGCGCATCCGGCTCCGCGTGGACGACTGGATCCACATCGAGGGCGAGCTGCTCACGAGCGTTACCGAGGTCGGCTTCTCGGTGGGTGGCGGCGGCGCGGTGCTGCTCGGGGATGCCTACGGCTCGAAGCTGGTGCTCGGCTTCGAGGGGATCCAGGTCTTCGGCGCGCGCGGCTACTCGCGCCTCGATCTCGTCGCGGGCCCGCGACTGATGGTCTCGCCGATCATCGAGGTCACGACGATGCCGCACGCCGATCGCGCGGGCGTCCGGCTCCTCGCGGAGCTCGGCGTCGATCTCGGGCGCGGCTTCGCGCTCCAGGTCCGCGGCGGCTACCAGGCGCGCACCTTCGATCAGGGCGGCCCGACCCTGGGCGGCGGCCTCGGCTACGCGTTCTAGCGAGCGTGGACGATGAGGTGGCGGCGCGTCACGTAGTCCGCGCCCTGCGACGTGAGGTAGACGAGGTTCGCGCCCGGCTGCTCGACGTAGCCGGCGGCCGCCTTCACGGTCAGCGTGAGCACGTCGCCGTTGGAGGCCTTCGAGGCGCTCACCTTCGCGCTGAGCAGCGGATCACCGGCGAACACGCCCACGCTGAACGCGGGATACGGCCCGCTCGCGTAGGCGCGCAGCTTCACGGTCACCGATTTGCCGGGCGTGACGGTGATCTCGCCCGGGTCGGCGAAGATCCCGAACATCGGCCCCGCGGGCGCCGGCACGCAGGGCCGCTGTCCGGCCTTGGCGGCGACGTTCGACCAGTTGCGCGTGATCATGTGCCCGTCGATCTTCGTGGGGTGACCGGCGCAGAGATCCGCGTTCTCCCCCAGCTCGGGCGTCGCTACCGACTGATCGTCGATCCGCCACGCGGGCTGGAACGCAAAGGGATCGCTCGCGGCCTCCATGGCCTCGTGGCTCGAGCCCCAGGTGAGGTAGTCGACGACGCTGAGGCCCTGCGTGGCGGTGCAGCGCGGCGTGACGCTGAAGATCGCCTTCGTGGCCTTGGCCGCTCCGTTCGCCGGCACGTCGAACGCGGAATGGTAGGCCTGGAACGTGTCGCAGCCGGCGAAGCCAGACATGGTCACGACCGTGGAGGACGGCGGATAGAGCATGTAGATGCGGCTGCCGTTCGGCGGCGGGATGGTGCCCGCAGCGAAGCCCGCCTGGAGCACCGAGGCCACGTCGTCCTCGGAGAGGGTGGGTGGCGCCGCCCCGGCGAGGCGCGCCGCGCCGGAGTACTTGCCGGGCCCGACGCCCCACTCCGCCATCATCGTCTTCCACGTCGCGCTCGTGATGAGCCAGCGGTCGAAGGCCTCGAGGTCGCTCGCGGCGGGATCGGGGGCCCACGTGACGGTGACGAGCTCGGGGCTTGCGATGATCGGCCCGCCCTGGTTCGGGATCACGGGCAGCGGAGACGGTGTCACGAGCACGGTCGCGTCGGGGGCGGCGTCCGGCGCGCCGGGGCCCGCATCCTGCCGCGCCCCGCCATCGGCGCGGCGGCTCAGGTCGTCCTCGGCGGCGCCCTCCGTGTCCGCGGCGCTGCAGGCGCCGAGCACGAGGCCGACGAGGACGGTGGCGACGACGAGCGAAGACGTGAAGAGGCGCATCGGCGGCGACCCGAGCAAACCGCGTACCGCCGCGAAAGTCTCGACAGAAAGGGAGGTGCACCACGCGCCGCACCGACGCCGGCGCACGTTCTGACCCAGCTCGCGTCATGGCGCGGCGGGCGCGCTACAGGCCCATCTGCCAGCGCGCGAATTCTCGCAGCAGGCCGTGGCCGACATCGATGCGCAGCACCGCGTTCTTCTCCTTGCGGCCGAGCGCCAGCGTGAGCGGCGCCGCCGGGAGGTTCGCGCGCATCGGGTCGAAGCGCAGCGGCTGGACGACGAGCACGCCGCTCATGTCCGCGCCCAGCGCCGCGAGCATCCGGGCGAGGACCGGCTCGTCACCGAGCTTCTGATCGGGATGCATGCCCGCGCCGAGCGTCGCCGTCGGCAGCTCACCGGTGGCCAGCGTGAGGCGCTCGGCATCGACGATCCAGGCGAGGCCGAGCTGGTCCTTCGTGGGCCGCTTCGCGCCCGCATCGCCGGTGCCAGCCCCCGCGTCGCCGCGCGGTCGGGCCGGCGCGCTCGGGGAAGGTTCCTTGCGCGGCTCGCGTACGACGGTGGCGAGCGAGATCTTGCCGAGGCCCGCGACGTCCTCGTTCGCGACCGACACCTCGCGCGCCCGCAGCACGTCCTTGAACGGCGCGCTGCGCGCGAGCTCGACGGCGCCTCGCACGAAGCGCGTCGCCGCGTCGGCGTCGCGCACCGTCCCGCGCACCAGCAGCCCCTGCGGGTCGTCCCAGAGGAGCGCCGCGCCCAGCACGTCGGCGCGCGCCTTCGTGTAGTCCACACCGATGTCGTGGAGCTTCTTCGCGTCCCCATCCGCGAGCCGGTCACCGAGCGCGCGCGTGACGAGGCTCTCCGCCTCGTGGGCCTGGTCGGCGCGATCGTTCTCGTCGTCGCGGAGGAGCAACGCGACCGCGGAGGCCCTGGGCAGCACGGCGAGCGGCGCGGTGTCGCCGAGCTTCATCGCATCGGTCCACGTCGCGGCCACGCCGCCGGCGGCGTTCGGGGTCATCGTCGCGAGGATCGAGACGCCGTCGTCCCCGAAGTCGACCGCCACGCGCAGCTTCTCGAGATCGGCGACGATCGCGATGCGCCGCGTGACCCAGCCGTCGAGCGCAGCCACGATCGCCTTCGGATCACCGAAGTCGGGCGCGCGGCCGCGGGTCCGGCGCATCCGGTCGTCCTCGCCGAGCAGCCACGTCTGGAGGCCAGCCCACAAGGCCTCCAGCTTCGGCTTCACGAGCGCGGCGAGCGCCGCCTTCGGCACGTCGATCACGATCGCGCCCTCCGCAGGCAAGCGCCGCTTCGGCAGCGTGCGCGAGACGTACGGCCCGAGCCGTCCCAGCTCCTCCGAGGTGCGCGCGATGAGCAGGTAGCCGCTCGGCGAGATGCCGAGCGCGAGCGGCGCGGGGGTGTTCGACCCCTTCGCGATGAGCTCCGTCATCCCGCCCGCGTCACGCGACGCGTAGCGCGCGGTTTCACCGTTGACGAGCGTGCTGCGCATCTTGCGGAGGTCCGCGAGCTTCACCGCGAACAGCACGCTCGGGCTCGCCGGATCGCCGGCCACCACCCCGAACGCCGCTGCGCCGCCGTCGATCTCCGAGGCGAGCACGGGGTCGAGCCCGGCGATGGCGCAGATGATCCCGCCCGCCGACGACGGGAGGATTCCGACCGCGCCGCCGATCCCGCGTTGCAGGCGGCCCCACGAGGCGTTCGGCGTGCCGATCACGAGATCGGCGAGGAGCGCGTCGGGCGCGGGCGCGAGCGGCTCGTCGACCTTCGTCGTGATGCCGCCTTCGTCGAGCGCCTTGTCTCCCGCCTTGCTCCAGGCGATGGCGGCGACCACGACCGCGAGCAGCACCCCGATCGCGATCGCGCGATTGCGGGAGGTCCCGGCGACGCTGGGCGGAGCGCTCACGGGGCGGGTGATAGCACTACGGCACGCAGCGCGCGCCCTTGTCGTCGGCCACGCAGAGCGACAGGCCGACCGACTTGCAGAGGTAGCCGCGTGGCTGTCCGCCCGCGCACCAGCGCAACGTCGCGCCGTCGCACTTCGCCGGCGCCGCGGGATCGCACGCGCCCTTCGCGGGGCTCACCGCGGCGCACGCGCCGACCGCCGAGACCGTGCCTCCGCCGGCGTCGAGGCCGCCCGCGGCGCTACCGCACCTGAGTCCGCGCGCGCCGCAATCGATCCGGACCTCGTGACCGTGGTAGCACGCGACCGCGTTGCTGCCGTCGCAGCGCGTGGCGCCCTCGGTGCACGCGCCCCCGCCCGTCGCGCACTGCGGGCCGCTCGCGCCCGTCACGCACCGCAGCCCGAACGCCGCGCAGTCGAGGCTGAGCAGCTTCCCCTTGTTGCACTCGAGCACGCGCGTGCCCGAGGGCGAGCACGTGGCCGGCGAGTCCTGGTCGCACGCGCCGAGCGCGCAGACCGCCTTGCCGTCGCGCACGACGCACTGCTCGCCGCCGCGCGGGCAATCGCGGACGAGCGACACGCGCTCGCCGGTGCACGTGATGGCGCGACCGTCGCCATCGCACATGTCCACGGGGCCGGCCTTGCCGCGCCCCGTGCAGACGTCGACCTTCGCGCCGCGCAGCGCGCAGCTCCGCAGCTCACCGCAGGAGCTCGCGCGGAGCCCGCAGTAGCGGAGCGTGAGCGAGAAGGAGACCGCCGCCGCCGACGCGAGCTCGGCATAGAGCGCCTTCGTGCACGCGACGAAGTCTCTCGGGACGAGCCCCGCAGGGAGCGGGAGGCGCTCGCAGGACGTGAGGAGCGCGCACATGTGCTCGACATCCTCGAGGTCCGCGGGGAGGACCTGGGGGGCGGTCGCCGGGACGGGGGCCATGGCCCGGGGCGCGCCGGCATCCTCCGCGGCGCCCTCCCTGGGGCCTGCGATCAGCGAAAAAAAGCCGAGAACCACGGCAGATACCGCGATCGCCAGCCGCGGCCTCGCTCCTCGGATGCTCGACGGGACTGGCTCCACCACCGCCAGGATAGACGGGCTGCCGCAATGCGCTATTCGGCCGGTGTTCGCCCCTTCCGGTCCTGGAGGAGTGCAGGTAAGGTTCTCGCCGAGTTCCCCGCCGCCCCGGAGCACAGCGCTCATGCTCGACGACGTACACAAAGAGTTGATCTCCTCGATCGCGAAGGCGCACGACGTGCTGAAGCGCGACCTTGCCAAGCTGCGAGCCGGTCGCGCGAACGCGAACCTGCTCGACGGCGTTCGCGTCGACTACTACGGCACGATGACCCCGCTCGCGCAGATGGCGAACATCGCCGTCCCCGAGCCGCGCCTCCTCACGGTGAAGCCGTGGGACAAGAGCGTGATGAAGGCCGTCGAGAAGGCGCTGCGCGAGAACGACATGGGAATGAACCCCATGGTCGACGGCGACCTGATCCGCATTCCCCTTCCGCCGCTCACCGAGGAGCGCCGCAAGGAGTTCGTCAAGATTGCGCGCAAGTACGGCGAGGAGTGCCGGGTCACGATCCGTAAGGCCCGCCACGAGGCGCTCGACATGCTCAAGGAGATCGACGACAGCGGCGGCGCTCCGACGGACGACGTCGATCGCGCCAAGAAGAAGGCCGAAGAGACCGTCGCCGAGGCGACGAAGACGGTCGAGACGATCATCGGCACAAAAGAGAAGGATATCATGGAGGTATGACTACCTTATCCATCTCCCATCATCGTTCTGTCGAGCGGCCGCGCGGCGTGCGCGCGCTGGGCTTGACACTCGACCGGCCGAGGGGCGAGCCTGTTTCTCCGGACGCAGATGGCACTGTACGGGCGGAGCCGTTGAGTTGATGCGGGCAATCGCAGCGGGTGTGAGCGATGTCGGGCTCCAGCGGGAGCACAACGAAGATTCCTTCGTGGTGCTCAAGGAGTACGACCTCTACGTCGTGGCGGACGGCATGGGCGGCCATCGGGCCGGCGATGTCGCGTCGAAGCTCGCCACCGAGACCATCAGCGAGTTCTTCAAGTCGACCGCCAACGACGACGTGACCTGGCCGTTCCACTTCGACACGAACCTGTCGGAAGAAGAGAACCGCCTCCTCACCGGCATCCGCGTGGCGAACCGCCAGATCTTCGAGCGGTCCACGCGCTCCCGCGAGTACCACGGCATGGGAACCACGGTGGTGGGGGCGATGTTCAGCCCTCGCAAGAACCGGATGTACATCGGTCACGTGGGCGATTCGCGCTGCTACCGCGTCCGCGGCGGGCAGATCCAGCTGCTCACCCGCGATCACTCGCTCATCAACGATTACCTGCTCGCGATGCCCGACCTCACCGAGGAGCAGCGCAGCGAGCTCCCGAAGAACGTCATCACGCGCGCGCTCGGCATGCAGGACCAGGTCGTCGTCGATATCCAGCACGACGAGCCGAAGCCGAACGACGTGTACTGCCTCTGCTCCGACGGTCTGTCGGGCATGGTGCCGGACGACGAGATCCTGCGGATCGTCAGCTCTGCCCAGGACATCGGCGAGGCGTGCCGCAACCTCATTGCCCGCGCCAACGAGCACGGCGGCGAGGACAACATCACCGCCGTCCTCATCAAGATCGAGGAGCACATCGACACGCAGACCGAGGAGATCCCCTCCCTGGACCGCGTCGACCGCGACCGCTCCGGCAGCACCGTCCCCGCGCAAGGCGCTCACGCCGGCGTGGCGGCCGTCGTCTCCGGCGGCGACGACGACGAGCTCGGCATGAGCGACGAGCCCACCGCGCCTGGTATCGCAGGCGGCGGGATCCCGGGAGCGCTCGGCGTCCCGGGTGGACCGCGCAGCAAGCCCCCGACCGCCTGAAGAAATGCACGACCTCCTCGATCTCTTTCGCTCGCTGACGAAGAACCTCGATCAGTTCACGGTCGACCACGGCCAGACGACCTACGCCATCCTCATGGCGATCGTGTTCGTCGAGACCGGCCTCGTCATCATGCCGTTCCTCCCCGGTGACTCGCTGCTGTTCGCGGCGGGCGCGGTCGCGTCGCGCGGCTACCTCAGCGCGCCGCTGCTTGCGCTCGGCCTCGTCCTCGCCGCCATCCTGGGCGACACCGTGAACTACCAGATCGGCAAGGCCATCGGCCCGCGCGTGATGAAGAGCGAGAATTCGCGCTTCTTCAACAAGAAGCACCTCGCCAAGACGCACAAGTTCTTCGAGAAGTACGGCCCCAAGACCATCGTGCTCGCGCGGTTCGTGCCGATCGTCCGCACGTTCGCGCCGTTCGTGGCCGGGGCCGGCGCGATGAACTACCGCACGTTCATCGTCTACAACATCGTGGGCGCGGTCTCGTGGGTCACGCTGATGCTCGGTTCGGGTTACCTGCTCGGCCAGATCCCCTTCGTGAAGGAGCGCTTCGAGCTCATCGTGATCGGCATCGTCATCCTGTCGGTCATGCCAATGGTGGTGGAGTGGTGGCGCGCGCGCGGCGAGAAGCCCGAAGAATCGAAAGCCTGACCAGGCTCCTGCACCCGCTTTCGCGCGCTTCCGTGCGCCCTCGTGCGTGGTAAACTGCGGGCATGGCGCAAGACGTACTGCGGTCGCCCGTCGCTGGCTCGAGCACGAAGGCTGAGCCCGTTTACACGGCGGACGGCGAGAGCCCCGGCGATCTTGGCGCGATCCGCACCGCGGCTCAGGCGTGGCGCGACGGGCCGCTGAAGAGGTCCCTGGCGAAGGTGCCTGCTCGCATGGATCGCTTCGCGACCTGGAGCGATCTCGACGTCCAGGACCTGCGCACCCCCGCCGACGCGCCCATCGACTACCTGAAGGACCTCGGTCTCCCCGGCGAATACCCGTTCACGCGCGGCGTGCAGCCCACGATGTACCGCGGGCGCCTGTGGACGATGCGCATGTTCGCGGGCTTCGGCACCCCGCAGCAGACGAACGAGCGCTTCAAGTACCTGCTCGCCGAGGGCTAGACCGGCCTCTCGACCGCCTTCGATTTCCCGACCCTCATGGGATACGACTCCGACAGCCCGCGCTCGCTCGGCGAGGTCGGCATGTGCGGCGTCGCCGTCGACACGCTGAAGGACATGGAGATCCTCTTCGACGGCATCCCGCTCGACAAGGTCACGACGTCGATGACCATCAACGGTCCGGCGATAGTCCTGCTCGCGTTCTACATCGCGCTCGCCGACGTACGCGGCATCCCGCGCGACAAGATCGGCGGCACCGTGCAGAACGACTGCCTCAAGGAGTTCATCGCCCAGCACGCCTGGCTCGTGCCGCCGCGTCCGGCGATGCGCATCGTCACCGACATGATCGAGTTCTGCGCCACCGAGGTACCGCGCTGGAACACCGTCTCGATCAGCGGCTATCACATCCGCGAGGCCGGAGCGACGGCGGGCCAGGAGCTGGCGTTCACGATCGCCGACGGCATCGGCTACGTCGAGTCGTGCATCGAGCGCGGGCTCGACGTCGATTCGTTCGCCCCGCGCCTCTCCTTCTTCTTCGACGTGCACAACGACTTCTTCGAGGAGATCGCGAAGTTCCGCGCCGCGCGCCGCCTCTGGGCGCGCCTCATGAAGGAGCGCTTCGGCGCGAAGAACCCGGAGAGCATGAAGCTCCGCACGCACGCGCAGACCGCAGGCGTCTCGCTCACCGCGCAGCAGCCCTACAACAACGTCGTGCGCGTCGCGCTCCAGGCCCTCGCCGCGGTGCTCGGCGGAACGCAGTCGTTGCACACGAACTCGCTCGACGAGACCTACGCGCTCCCCACCGAGGACGCGGTGAAGATCGCGCTGCGCACGCAGCAGATCATCGCCGAGGAGAGCGGCGTCGCCTCCACCATCGATCCGCTCGGCGGCAGCTACTTCATCGAGGAGCTGACCACGCGCCTCGAGACCGAGGCGATGACGTACATCAAGCGCATCGACGAGATGGGCGGCATGGTCTGCGCCATCGAGAAGGGCTACCCGCAGCGGGAGATCGCCGCGAGCGCCTACAAGTTCCAGCGCCAGCTAGAGGCCGGCGAGCGCGTGATGGTCGGCGTGAACAAGTACGGCGACGGCACGGCGAAGGACGCGAACATCCCCCTGCTCCGCATCGACGAGACGGTGCAGCAGCGCCAGATCGACAACCTCACGAACGTGAAGGCCGCGCGCGACGCTGCGCGCGTCGCCGCCTGCCTCGCTGCCGTGCGCGACGCTGCGAAGAACAAGACGAACCTCATGCCGCCGATCATCGAATCGGCGAAGGCCTACGCGACGCAGCAGGAGATCTGCGACGTGCTGCGCGAGGTCTTCGGGACGTACACCGACCCCGCCGAGTTCTGAGCGAGCGGCGGATGGCGCAGCTCGGAGGAAGCGGCACGCGCCGGCCCTACACCGTCGCCTACGAGCCGCCCGAGACGGTCCACGATCCGCGGCCGCGGGTGCTCCTCTGGTACCGCGCGTACGCGGCGCTCATGCTGCTTGCGTCGCTCGTGCTGCTCGCGTTTGCCGCCTTCGTCGGCTGGGCGCAGACGGATCCGCAGGTCGCGATGTTGCCCGGGTCCGCCGACGCGCAGACGACCGCGATCGTGATGTTCCTGCTCGGCGTCACCGCGGTCGGGCTCTACGCCACCGCCACGTTCATGCCGATGAAGCCGTGGGCCTGGACGCTCGGCCTCGTCGTGATCGCGCTGGGGCTGCCCGGGCTCACGATCGTCTTATGCCTGCCGATGTTCCTCGCGTGGACGAAGCCTGCGGTGAAGGCGGCGTTCTGTCGGTTGTGAGCGAGCTCCACGGCAGCATCACGGCGTCGGCCGCGCGCGCATTCGTCACGCCGAGCGCCTTCCACACCGCTGCGACGAGAAGGTCGGCGCCGCGTGCAACGCGAGCGCGGGCTGCGCGGCCGCCAACAAGGAGGTCGACGCGTGCCTCGCCTCGCAGTGCGCGCCGCTCGACAGGTGACGTCCGTGCGCTACTTCGAGCGCAGCATCCAGTGGCCCTTCGCGTCGTAGCGCACGACCGACTCACCGCCGCACGGGAGCTCGACGGCCTGCTTCGTCGCTCCGGCCACCATCTGTAGCGCGTGCGCGCCGCACGGAACGGCGACGTTCAGCGGCGTCGTGCCGGCCATCACCCCGTCGACGAAGACGTCGCGATCGGGCGGCGCTCCCTCACTACGCAGCATCGTCGTGAGCTGGAGATCGTCCTCGGTGGCCGCGGGCGGCGCGATCGGAGGCGGCGCATCGTTCGGCGGAGGTGGAGGAGCCGACGCGGGGGCGGTCAGCGCGGCGCGCCCCATCTCTTGCGCCGAGGCGCCCGGTGAACGCTCCAGCACGAAGACCACCGCCGCGACCATGAGCGCCGCCGCGACGCTCGCGAGCGAGGCGCCGACCGCGAGGCCCGCCCTCCGCCGCTTCACGTCCGGCTCCGCCTTGCGGCTCGTCGCCTGCACGAGACGCGACAGCTCGTGCGTCTTCGCGATCGGGTCGTACTGCACGACCTTCTCGCGCGGCGCCGCCGGCGGCACGCTGCGCACCGCGGCGGAGCGGAGGTAGTCGATCATCGAGCCGTCGTGGGCGTTCGCGTGCTCCTCGACCTCCGGCGCCTGCGCGCCGATCACCATCGCGAGCGGCGTCGCACGATTCACGCGAGCGAGGTGAGGCTCCGAAGGCGGAGCGCCGAGGCGCACCGAGGCCGGCACGTCCGCGAAGCTGCCCGGACGGATGCGCACGGGCGTCACCACCGGCTCCGGCGAGGCCTTGCGCCAGGCGAGCTGGAGCGCAGCGACGGCGATGGACGTTGGGCGCTGTCTCATGCGTGAACGCGGATCACTCGCCGACGCTAACGTCCATGGGGCCGAGCTCCCAGTACTGCTGGGGGTTCCCGCGACGATGCGTGGGAGGCCGGCGCGCCTTTCGGCACACGCGCGGAGTCAGGCGTCCGAGATGCGCGCCGCGATCTCCTCGCCCTGCTTGATCGCGTCCGGGATCCCGGTCCCGATGAAACCGTTGCCACCCACATGAAGGCCGGGATGGCTCGCGGTCCGCTCCAGGAGGCGACGCATCCGCCCGAGATGGCCAACCGTGGGCTGCGGGCTCGCGCCGTCGAAGCGGAACACCTTCGAGAAGGTGGGCGCGCGCTCGATGCCGATGAGCTCGCGCAGCTGCTCGCGGGCCACGCGCACGAGCCCCTCGTCGTTGCGCTTCAGATAGTGCTCCGCGCCGGCGCCGCCGACGAAGACGCGCAGCAGCGCTTGCCCGGCAGGCGCGCGGTGGTCCCACTTGCTCGACACGAACGTGCACGCCACGATCGGCCGGTTCTCGCTCCGCGGGACGAGGAAGCCCACCGCATCGAGCGGGTGACGGATGTCGTACTTGCGGTACGCGAGGAACACCGTCGCCGTCGACACGTAAGCCACGTCTCCGAGGAGGCCAGACAGCGTGGGGTCGAGCTCCTCGACGAGGCGACAGGAGCGGTTTGCGGGCATCGTGAGCGCGACGTGGTCGGCATGAAGCGTCCCCCTCGCCGTCTCCACCGCCCAGCGCCCGCGCGGATCGCCGGCGGGCAAGCGGTCGACTTTCTTCGCTGTGGTGCCGGGCGAGAGCTCCGCGTCGCGCAAGCGATGCGCGACGTACGTGACGAGGTCTCCGATGCCACGCTTCAGCGAGAGGAACGTGCTGCCCTCGTGCTCGCCGTTCGGGCCGGCCTCCTTGCGAGCCTTGCCCAGCGCGCGCATCGCCAGCACCAGCGAGCCGTACTTCGCCTCGGCCTCGACGAGCTGGGGCACGCACGCCCGTACCGACAGCGACTCGGGCACGCCGGCGAAGATGCCGCCGAGCAGTGGGCCGGCGATGCGGTCGGAGATGTCGGACCCGAGCCGGCGCGTGACGAAGGCGCCGATGCTCTCGTCCTCGTCGCCGGCGAACACCTTCCGCGGGATCAGCGGCTCGAGCAGCACGCGCAGCTTCGTGTCGAGCCCGAACAGCTCGGTGTCGGCGAAGGGCCGCCACTCCGTGGGGATGCCGAGCACGAGGTCTTCGGGCATCGCGTGGAGCTGCTTCTTCCAGACGATGTAGACCTTGCGCGTGTCGGGCCGCGTGCCGATCAGCTCGTCTCCCAGGCCCACGGCCCTGGCGAGCGTCGTCGCGTGCGGCTTCGTGGCCACCCAGGAGTCGGGGCCGCCGTCGATGGTGAAGCCGTTGTGGCTCAGCGTGACGAGGTTGCCGCCGAACCGGGAGGCGGCCTCGACGATGGTCACCGAGCAGGGCTCACGCGACTTCTCGAGCGCATGCGCGGTCGCGAGGCCCGTGATTCCGCCGCCGACGATGACGACCCGCTTCATGTCCCCCCGGTTGCCCCTTCGTTGCGCAGGCTGTCGACGATCGCGGCGAGCGTGTCGACGCTCATCAGCGCGCCGACGTGCGGTGCACGTAGTCGATGACGGCCTCCACGTTCTCCATCGGCGTCTCCGGAAGGATGCCGTGACCGAGATTGAAGATGTGGCCGACCTTGTTGTCGACCTCGTCGAGGATGCGCTTCGAGGCCTGCTCGGCGAGCTCGCGCGTGGCGAGGAGGATGGTCGGGTCGAGGTTGCCCTGGACGGCGCGGTCGGCGCCGACCTTCTTCCAGCCCTCGTTCATCGGCGTGCGCCAGTCGAGGCCGATCACGGTCCCGCCCGCCTCGCGCATCGCCTCGAGCAGGTGGAGCGTCCCCGTCCCGAAATGAATGACCGGGACGCCGCGCTTCTCGATGTCCTTCAGGATGTGCACCACGTGCGGCATCACGTAGGTCCGGTAGTCCACGGCAGACAGTTGCCCGACCCAGGAGTCGAAGAGCTGGACGGCGTCGACACCGGCGTCGATCTGCTTGTGCAGGAAGCGCCGGACCACCTCGGCGAGCTTGTGCATGAGCGCGCCGAACGTCTCGGGCTCCGCGTACATGAAGCGCTTGGCCTTGGCGAACGCCGTGCTCTTGCCTCCCTCCACCAGGTAGCTCGCGAGCGTGAAGGGCGCGCCCGCGAAGCCGATGAGCGGGACCTTGAGCTCCTTCTTGAGGAGCTTGATGGCCTCGAGGCAGTAGCCCAGACCCTCCTCGATCTCGAAGTCGTGCAGCTTGTCGACGTCCGCCTTGGTGGCGATGGGCGAGAAGATGACGGGGCCTTCGCCCTTCTGGAAGTCGAAGGGCGCACCCATCGGCTCGAGCGGCAGGAGGATGTCCGCGAAGAGGATCGCGGCATCCATGCCGAACTTGAGGGGTTGGAGCGTGACCTCGAGGGCGAGCTCCGGGGTCTTGCAGACCTCGAGCATCGTGTGCTTCGCGCGGAGGGCGCGATACTCGGGCATGTAGCGGCCCGCCTGCCGCATCATCCAGACGGGCGTGCAGTCCACGGGCTCGCGGCGACAGGCGCGAAGAAACCGGTCGTTCATCGCGCCCAGCGTAACCCACTTCGAGGGCTAGGTGCTCACTTGGGAACCACCACGTCGACCGTGCATTTCGAGCTGCAGCCGTCGCCGTCGACGAGATTGCCGTCGTCGCACTGCTCGCCCTGGGCGGCCTGGACCGTGCCGTCGCCGCAGCGCGGGCCGAGCACGCAGCCCGCAGCGCACTTGCCGTAGCCGCCGGTGTTCATGCCGTCGTCGCAGGCCTCGTTCTTCGTCTTGATGCCGTCGCCGCAGATCGGCGCGCACGACGTCTTCGCCTTCTCGAAGCCGCGCAGCGTGAGCTTGTAGTTGCTCCCGTTCGTGTGGCGCTCGGCCTGGAAGAGATCGAGCTCGTACATGCCGCCCTTGGTGAGGCCGAACGTCGCCGCCCTCGCGGCGTCGAGGGTCACGCTGCCGGCCGTGGGCGGGTGGAGGCCGCCGAGATCGACGGCGAGCTTGCCGTTCACGAAGACCCAGACGTCGTCGTCACCGCGGAAGTCGAGGACCTCGCCGCCCTGGAACGTGAAGTAGTAGCGGAGCTCCGAGGTGAAGCTGAAGTTGTGGCTCTGGCCCGCGGTGTTGCCCCAGCCGAGGTTGTCGATGTTGAAGAACGAGGAGCTGTCGTAGACGTACGAGTCGTCGGGCTGCTTTGCGAGCGAGAGCGACTGGTTGAAGATCGTCTTCTCGAGCGGGTTCTCCGTCCACCACTGCGCGAATGCGGCCGCACTGGTGAGCTGCTGGCCGAACGCGCCGCTGCCGGTCGTGGAGAGGAACTCGGGGAAGCCAGTCGCGCCGAGCACCGGCTTCACGAGCCCGGTCGTGGCGGCGTTGCCGCCGTACGTCTCGAAATCGGGGTGCCCGCCGGCGATGCTCGCGACCTGGAAATCGCGGTAGACGATGGGGATGTCGATCGAGGCCGGCAGGCCGGACGTCACGACCGAGCACGCGAACCCGGGCTCGAGCGTGCACGTCGCGCTGCAGCCGTCGCCGCCGCGGCCGTTGCCGTCGTCGCACGCCTCGCCAGGAAACTTCACGCCGTCGCCGCACACCGCGGAACAGGCGCCGCCCGCGCACTTCGGCTCGACCGCGCAGCTCGGCGAGCAACCGTCGTACGGACGGAGGTTGCCGTCGTCGCACTGCTCGGAGCCCTCCTTCTTGCCGTCGCCGCACGTCGTGGCAGTGCAGGGCTTGCCCGGCGCGCCGCACTGGAAGCCGCTCTCGAGCACGCAGATCGCGCTGCAGCCGTCGGCGTCGGTCGTGTTGCCGTCGTCGCAGTCCTCGTTGCCGGCGACGATGCCGTCGCCGCACGCCGCTGCGACGCACGCGGCGCCGACGTTGTCGCATTTCCATCCGGGCTCGATGGTGCACTTCGCGCTGCAGCCATCGCCACCGGCACCGTTGCCGTCGTCGCAGGTCTCGCCGCTCTCCTTCACGGAGTTGCCGCAGCCGGGCTTCGAGGTGCCGCCCTCGGGGCTGGGCGGCGTCGGGTTCGACGGTCCGAACTGGTTGCCCTCGTCGGGGGGGACGATCGCGTTGTCGAGCTTCTTGTCTCCGCCGAAGTCGCTGTCACCTCCATCGCCGCCGCCGCATCCGTACGCCGCGAGCAGACCGAGAGCCGAGAGCACGAAGAGAGAGCCACGACGACGCATCGACATTCGCATTGCCTCCACATGGCCACTTCGATCGCTCGACATCGCAGAATCACGCAAAGGACGAAGATGGGTCACTGTGGAGCAGCAGACCCCTTTCCCGAAAGTCTCGCAAGGGCGCCGTGACTCGTCATGCGAGAACGCAGCGCCATTCACGCACCTCCGCACCTCCGCACCTCAGCACGTCAGCGCGTCAGCGCGTCGTGAGCGCGGACGTGGTGAACGCCACGCCACCGCGCGCATCACGCAGCACGATCCAGAGCTGCGTCACGCGTGCGTCATCGGGCGCCGTCCACGTGTTGTCCGTGAACGTTTCGGCCTCTTCTGCCGCGCGTCCCGTGCGATCGCGATCGAAGCTGCCGGCGGTGGCGAACCACGAGACGCGCAAGCTCTCCCGGCGCGTCACGACCGCCGCGCTCGCGACGTCGAAGAGCGCGAACGTCTCGGCGTCCTCGGGGTTCCAGCTCGCGCGAAAAACCACATGTGCGCCGCGCGGCACCTGATCGAGCGCGAGCGGCGCGGCGTTGCCTTCGAGGTGTGCCTCGATCGGCCGCAGTGCCGGATTCACGTTCGACGTGTATTGAGCACGGAATGCCACCACCGCGTCGGCCGGCGCATTCGGGAGATTGCAGCCGAGCCGCGCGAAGCCGAACGCGGTGAGCGGCTCGGCCCCCGCCACCGCGGCGACGCGAGCGCGCAGGGGGAGGAAAAAACCACCGGTCACGTCGGCGTCGCGCGGGCGGACGTCGGCGCTCTGCGTCTCGGGACCGAAGTCGAAGCAGCCCGTGAGCGGCAGCACCGCGCTCACGCCGCCCGGCGCTTCTCCGATCGGCGACACCCCCGCGCCGAGGCACGCGGCGCTCACCGACCCGTTCTCGGTGAGGAGCTTTGGCGTCGCGCAGAAGGCCCAGCTCGCCGGCGGGCTGGCGATGGTTCCCCCCGGCGACGCCACGAGCAGCGTCGCCGTCACGAGCTCGCCCGGCTTCGCCTCGGGCGGATCGATGCGCACCGCGAGCACCTGCGCGCGGTCGACCAGCGACTCACGCTCCCCGAAATCCGGACGACAAGAGAGCACGAGCATCGTGAACGAGGGCATCGCGGCGGCGAGAAACGACCTCACAGCTCCAGCCTCGCGCCGATCACGGCGATGGTGGGCAGGCCCCGGATGGTGCTGCGCGCGCGGAAGCTCGCCGAGTAGACGATCTCCTCGGCGTTCTCGCGGTTCGTGACGTTCTGCACGTCGGCGAAGAGGAGGAGGCGCGCCGACTCGCCGAGCGCGAAGGCGCGCTCCACGCGCACGTCGATCTGCCAGAATGCCGGGATGCGCAGCGTGTTCTGCGCGCCGAAGAACGGGTCATAGCGATCGCTCCGCGCGTCGTAGGTGCTGCCGATCACCGGGGTGCGCGGGTTGCCGGAGGCGTAGCGAAACCGAGCCCCGAAGCTCCAGCGTCCGACCTCCTGGCTCGCCACCACCGAGAGCACGTGCGGCTGATCGAAGTCGAAGGCGCGCCAGGAGTCGTCGCCGTCGTAGCGGCGCTCGCTCTTCGTCATCGCGTAGGAGATCCAGCCGAAGAAGCCGCTCCACAGCTCTTGCCGCAGCAGCAGCTGAACGCCGTAGCTGCGGCCCTCGCCGTTCTGCGTGAGCGCCCGCGCGAGCAGCGGGTTGGTGAGCCGGCTGCGCACCACGAGGTCCTTGAGCGTCTTCTGGAAGGCGACCACCTCCGCCGAGAGCGTGTCGGTCAGGCGCAGCGACTCGCCGACGGTCACGTGCGTCGCACGCGAGAGCGCGAGATCCGGCGTTCCAAAGACGGGCGAAAGATCCTCGGGCTCCGGCGCTTGGTGGTAGGCGCCATACGCGGCGCTGAGCGCGACGCGCGGCGCCACCTGCCAGCGCGCGGAGAGCCGCGGCGCGAACGCCGTCTCGAGGCGCGAGAAGCCGATCTCCGGCGTGAGCCCGACCTTCGGCGTCTTGCGGCTGCCCTCGATCAGATAGGCGTCGAAGCGGATCCCGGGGGTGACGGTGACCGGGCCGAGCTTCATGTCGGCGTACGCATGCGGCCCGACGTCGACGAGGGTCGTTCGCCACGTGTCGGAGGCGAGCTCGTCGCCCGGGGGTTGGCCGAACACCGCGATGTCGCCTTCCCGCGGCGGGAGCGAGAGCGAGCCGGCGCGCGCGACGGCGGAGTCGCTCCCGAGGACGTCCGCGCCCGTGGTGAGCGCGACGATGCGACCGAGCCGCGTGCGCAGCGAGCCGCGCACGCCGTAGCGCGCAGAGTCGATGTCGAGGCGCGCCGGCGCCTCGCCGAAGCGCTGCTGGAGCGAGCTCGTGTCGCGTCCCACGAAGGGCGCGACGATCGCGGTGTCGCCGCTCTCCGAGACGTTCGTGTAGCGCAGGTACGCTCGCCAGAAGCCGGTGTGGCTCGCCTCGGAGCGCGTGCTCGCCGGATCGGGCGAGGGCACCGTACGCGTCAGGTCGTCGGTGGCGCCGAGCAGCACGGCATCGACTGCCTCGCCGCGGCGCAGGTCGACGGTCGCCTTCACCTGACCGTCGCGGTAGCGCGGGATGGGGAAGAAGTCGCCGATGTCCGGAGCGCTCGTGACGGAGAGGACGCGATCGAGCCAGCCCTGCCGCGCGGCAACGGCGATGCGCGTGCGAGCGCCGAGCTCGGTGGAGACGAGCGCGGAGCCGTCGAGGGTGTCCGCGCCGACGATCGCGTGCGTCCCCCTCGGGATGGCGCGCGTCTCGACGCGCACGAGGCCGCCCAGGCCGCGGCCGTACTCGGCGCCGAACGCGCCTGGAACGAGATCGATGCTCGAGACGAGGTCGGAGCTGATCACCGAGCGGAGGCCGCTGCCGTGGTAGAGCGCGGGGAGGTCGACGCCGTCGATGTAGATGCGCGTGTCGCGCGGCGCGGAGCCCCACACCACGATCTGGCCCGAGGCGACCGGCGGGCGCGAGACGCCGGGGAGGTTCTGGACGACCTTCAGGACGTCGCCCTGCGTGCCTGCGACCTTGCGTGCCTGCTCCGCGCGGATGGTGGTCTGGTTCGTCTCGCGGCGCGCGCGGGGGTGGCCTCGGACGTCGATGGTGTCGGGGGACGGCGGCGGCGGCGCGGGCGGCGGCGCGGGCACGGGCGCGGGCGCGGGCGCGGGCGGAGGCGATGGCGCGGGCGGCTCGGCGGGCTTCAGGACGAACGCGTAGCGGTACGTCACCCGCGAGGGGGCGGCGCGGTCGTCGACCTCCGCTGGCTCGAACACGAACTGGCTCGCCGCCGCCACCGCCGCGGCGTCGAAGTCCGCGCCGCCCGACTCCGCGACCACCACCTTCGTCACCGCGCCGGTCGCGCTGAGGTCGAGCGTGAGGACGACCGCCGCCGCTTGCGGGCGCGGGCTCTCCGCCTCCACGAACCTCGTGAGCCGCGGGAGCTTCGTGACCTTGCGGCGGGCCGGCTGCCCGCCCACGTCCGACCCGGCCTGCGCCGACGATGAATGTACTCTGCACATCATCACGGCCGCGAGCGCGCACCCGACCGCGATGCTGCAAGCGCCGCGCATCTAGGGCACGTCGAGCTCGAGGGCGAGCACGCCTGCGCCGCGATCGTGGGGAAAGCGTGTATCGAGCTCGGTCGCGAGGCCCTCGGCGGCGCCGAGGCTCACGCCGCCGAGGATCCCCTCGACGCGCCAGTGCGAGGTCGGCGTACCGCACAGCGAGGACGTGTCGACCCGCACCGTGTAGTGGCCGCTCGGTGGCGCGTCGGCATAGACGACGTTCTCGGCGTGCCGTCCGTCGGCGACGCACGAGGCATTCGAGTCGACGTCGAGGAGGCCGCCAGGATGGGGCGTGTTCGGCGCCTCCGGCATGTCCGGCGGTGGCGGCTCGTACGAGTTGATGTTGCGCTTCCAGATCTCGACGCCGCGCGGATCGGTCACGTGCAGATCGAGGTCGGCCGCGTTCTCCCACTTCAGCGAGATCACGAAGCGCCCCGCGGGCCGCGCGGTGACCGTGACGTCGAGCGGCTTGGCGAGCGCCGCGCCGAAATGACCGGCGCCGTCCACCGCGTGGGCCACGAACATCTGCCGCCCCGCAGGCAGCGTGCTGGAGAAGGAGAGCTCGGCGGTGAAGGTCGGCGAGCCCGCCGCGAGCACCGACGGGAGACCGGCGGGGACGATCCAGTAGCCAACGTCTCCCTCGAGGGTGAGCGCCACCGACGTGGCCGCGGCGTCGAGCTCGCCTGCGCACGTGCGACCCACCTGCCCCGGATGCACGAGCGGCGATACGGTCACGCTCTTCACGCGCGGGCCGCCGCCCTCCTCCGCAGGCACGCCGCCGCGGAAGAACTGGCCGTTCTTCACCCGCAGGCGAGCATCCGTTGCCTCGTCGGGCGCGGTCGCATCGCACGACGTGGCGGCGACGAGCGCGACGAGCGCGACGAGCGCGAAGACGAGGCCGCGCAGGCGCATCAGAACCCCACCACCGCGCGGAGCGTGAAGGAGTCGTCCTCGAGCGTGGTCGGAGCGCCCGTCACGTCGCGACCGAGCGCGTTCGAGCGGTGGTCGTACTGGGCGAGCAGCCGCGCCGTCTTCCAGCGCACCTGGCCCATGAACGACCACGTCTCGAGGCTCGAGTCCTTCGGCACGAGACCGAAGGCCCGCTGGTCGCGCGCGTCCGCGTCGGGGTCGTAGGTGTCGTAGCGCACCCCGATCATCCCCCAGCGCGTGAGCTCCTGAGTGACGCCGAGGTACCAGCCGAGCTCGCGCAGATCGCGCGTCGTCGCGATGGGGTCGGCGGTGAACGTGCCACGATCGAGGTTCTTCGCGCGCACGATCTCGGCACGCAGCGTGAGCTCCCCGAGCTTCGGCAGGCGAAGGTGGACGCGCGCGTCGGCGCCGAGCGCGAAGCGCTGGAAGCCCTGGGAGGGCGTGGCGGGCGAGCCGGTGATGACCTGGAGCTCGGTCTGCTGCACCTGGCCGTCCTCGTTCTGGTCGCGCCACACCAGCTGGTCCTTCGTGGGCGCGTTGCCCTTGTGGAACCCGCGACCGTTCAGGCCGGAGAACCCGGCGTCGAAGCGGAGCCCGTCGATGATCTCGCTCGACGTACCGACGCGGAACACGAGGTCCTTGCTCTTGTTCGGATCACGTCCGGGGAACGTGCTCTCGCCGATGGGGTCGCCGTTCACGATCGCGAACGCGTAGTTGACGATCCTGTAGCCGCCGAGCACGCGCAGCCCGAGGTCGTAGGACTGGGGCACGAGCTCGCTCGACATGGTGGTGCGCTCGAGGAACGGCCGCTCGTTCTCGAGCTCCGGCACGTCGAAGCCAAAGGGCGTCATGAGCAGCCCGGCGGTGACGATGACGAACGCCTCCTTCGACGAGGACTGAGCGACGGCAGCCGGCGCCTTGTAGCGGATGTCGGGCGGCCACTTGATCGAGGCTTCCATGTTCCAGGGCCGCACCTGGAGGCCGCGAATCGTGTTCGCGTCGACGACGAGCGCGCCGTGCAGCAGCCCCTGATCGGTCTCGAGGCGGAGCCGCGCACGATGGATGAGGAAGCGGTTCTCGTTGAGCGGCTCGCCGGTCGAGGGATTGACCTCGTTCTGGGAGGACTGCCGCAGCGCCACCCAGTCCACGTGCACGTACCCGCTGACGGTGAGCGCCGTCGACGTCCGCGACTCGCGCGGCGCCTCGGTCCGCGCGACGCGCGTCTCGAGCGCGTCGACGCGCGCCCGCAGCTCAGCGATCTCGGACGTCTGCGGCGGTGGCGGTGGCGGTGGCGGCTCCTGCGCCTGCGCCTGCGCCTGCGCCTGCGCCTGCGCCTGCGCCTGCGCCACGCCGTTCATCAGCGCCACGGCGGCAAAGGCGGCGGCTCCCGTTCGAAAGTGCACGGCGGCCACTCTACTTCAGGGGAGAGGTGGCAGTCCCCCGTCCGTGAGAAGGAGCGGAAGGGTCGGATTCTTCGTGATCCGCACGGCGTCCGTGCAGGCGTTGATGATCTCGAAGTGGGTCTTGGGGTTCAGGAAGCAGTCGCCGGGCGCGCCGTCGGGCAGCGCGCCGTCGGGCAGCAGGCCGGCGTCGGGGACCGGAATGGGCGCGCCGTCGGCGAGGCGCCCGCTGTCGGGCGCAAGCGTCGGCTCCTTCACCGCGCTGTCGCTGCTGTCGCACGCGATGTAGAGCACGCTCGACGCGATCACGAGCCCGCCCAGGACGACGCCCATCAGGTTCTTGGCATTCATCACTTCACCTCGCAGTAGCCACGACGGCAGGTGCCGGTGGCGCAGGTTCCGGAGGTGCACGTCGCGCAGCTCGTCTTGCCTTGCGGCGATTTCGCCTCGAAGTAGCAGGCGCACGACGCGGGCGGCGAGAAGAGGGAGAGGTTGCCGCCGTCGAACTCGCGCTGCACGCCCATCGCGCACTCCGGCACGAGCCCGCTCGCGATGACCTGATCGAGGCCGTTCACGTCGGCGTCGACGCGCGCGCCGAGCACGAGGTCGATGACTCGCTGCACGTTCGGGTCGACCGCCTTGCCGGTGCCGTCCACGCGGGTGAGGTACGGGGTCGGCGCCCAGGGCAGGTAGTGACCGTCGCGCACGTTCTTCTTGTCGAAGGCGGTCGCGCTCGTATCCGGGTAGTACGCGAAGCGCTGGCCGAAGCCCTTGAAGGCGAGGAGCTTCACGAGATTGCGGGCGCCGTCGTAGACCTCGGTGCCCATCACGCCGATGGTGACGTCGGGGCTGCCCGACGTGGCGACGAAGTTCAGCACCTCGGTGGACGTGTTGCCCGCGGGAACGGTGCCCTTCAGCTGCGAGCCCTTGAGGCCGATGGCGGCCGCGCACGTGAGCGCGGTGCTCGCGGTGGGTCCGCGGCTGAAGCGCAGCGCCTGATCGAGCCAGGGCGTCGCCATGCCGGTGCCCTGCGCGAAGCCATATGCGAAGTAGCCCTCCTGCGCGGTGAGCGCGATCTGCGAGCTGGAGGCGGGAACGATGAAACCGTACGACTGCACCGGTCCCTTGATCTCGGCGAGATCCGCCGGCCGCGTCGCGGGCAGGTTCGTGCAGCTCGAGAGGAACGTCGCGCCGATGCCGAGGCCGATCGGATTGCCGCCGTCGTCGGCCTCGCAGGTGGGCGTGACCGAGAGCGGTGTCCAGAGCGGGTCCTCCGTCGCGGTCGGGATGTACTTGATGGCGAGGGCGTCGTTGATGATCGGGTTCGGCGTGTACAGGTCGAGCGCGAGGTCGCACGTGCGCTTGTTCTTGTAGACGAGCCGCACCGGCGTCGCCGAGTTCGCCAGCTTCGACCCGAGTCGCTTGACGAGCGTCTCCTGGGTATCGCCGTTCTCGATGAACACGACGGGTGGTCCACCGAGCGACGTGCAGGGAGCGGCCATGGCCATCGACGACGTGGCGATCATCGTGATACCGACCGCCGCGCCCAGCAGGCAAAGGCTCTGGAGATCTCGCATGTGAAGAACGGTGTCATGCCGGCGACCGATGCGGTTCCGACAGTTTCGTGACTTCGAACGGTGAGAATTAACTCTCGTGTAACAATTCGGTCTTCGAATCGCGCCGGCCTTTATCTACGCTCGAACGGGAGGTGTCCTGATGAAGCTCGTTGCACGCATCACGGTCGTGGGGTCCATCGCGAGCGCGCTCGCGATGGCGGTCGCGTGCAGCAGCAGCGACGATGGCACGAGCAGCAGCTCCAGCGGCGGCACCTCGGGGTCGAGCGGCACCTCGGGAGCAAGCGGCACCTCGGGATCAAGCGGCACCTCGTGATCGAGCGGCACCTCGGG
>Ga0123336_10001202_pt1 | contig 24153 bp, 17 predicted proteins | sample SSSSmetaG_FD_96466 | JGI IMG/M metagenome (GOLD analysis project Ga0123336, IMG submission 96466) | Glacier valley bacterial and archeal communities from Borup Fiord, Nunavut, Canada, to study Microbial Dark Matter (Phase II) - ​SSSS metaG | ecosystem: Environmental > Aquatic > Freshwater > Ice... | reverse complement strand
GGCGGGGCTCGGGTTGCTCGTCACGAGCCGCTGGATCAACTGCCTGCCGATGAACGGGCCCACGTTCGCGTGCTTGAACAGCGTGTCGAGCGCGATCTTCAAGTCGCCCTTGGTGTCGGCCGTGGTGAGCGTCTGCGCGGGAATCGTCACGCCCAGAAAGCTCTTCGTGCTGATCGAGTGGAAGTTGGTGTTGGCGGCGAACTGGTTGTAGTCCTGCATCGGGCGCCAGTCGCGCTCGAGGTTGGCGTCGTTGCCGAAGAAGCGACGGCTGGTGCGGTCGGTGGGAAGCGGGCCGGCGTAGTAGCTCCAGCCGGTGAACACCTGCGACAGGCCCGACAGGTCGGCTGGCGCATACGCAGCCAGCGGCGTGCCGTCGGCCGCGAGCATCGGCGTGCCATCGGCGTTGAGCTTGTACTGGCCGATGGTGAACAACTGCGTGATCTCGCGCGCGAAGTTCAGGTCGGGCACGCGTCCGGTGGTGGCGTCTTCCTTCTGGTTTTTTAGGTGCGACAGGTAGATGCCCATCATCGGGTGCAGCGCCACCGCTTCCATCAGGTCGCGGAAGTTGCCGAACGCGCCTTCGCCCAGCGTGTCGTAGTACGACGCCACGCCGCGCGGCTGGGTGCGCAGGGTGGCATCGGTGAACGAGATGACGAAGATCTGCGACAGCGCGAACGCGGCGCGTTGGCGCAACTGGTCTTCACCGGCAATCGCCTGGCTCCAGTACGAGTCGAAGAAGTTGGTCTGGCTGACCGTGCCACCGGTGGCCGCCAGGTCGGCCGAAGCCAGGTTCATGTAGATGCGGTGATATGACTGCGGCTTGGCGAACTGCGCGTCGATCCAAGCCGAGTAGGTGCTCGTTGTCAGCGCCGCGATGTCGGCGCTGGTTGGCCCGAAGGTCGCCTGCGTGAGGAAGCGCGCCGCCGCTGCCGGTGCGTTCGACGTGCCGAGGGCCTGTGGCGACACGTTGGGCGAAGTGGGGTCGGCGGCAGTGCTGCCGCCGCTGCCACCGCCGCACGCGGCCAACAGCCCCACCAGTGTCATCAGCGCAACGGCCGTGGCCGTCCGCGCGGGGCGCGCATGGCTGCGCGCGGAAACCTTGAACGTGTGAACTGCTTGCACGCAAACCCCTGTGACCGTCGCACCTGCGAACGCACAAAGTACGCAGGCGGCATGCCCGCGATGGGGTACCGGCGCGCGCCGAAAAAACGTGAAGAGTTGGCAGCTTCTGCGGCGGGTTTCTGTTTCCAGCAGCGCACGCCCGACAGGGTCTGGCGGAAGTGCGAACGAATGCGTCAGGACGTAAGCAGTCGCATCCGCCGCTGTGTGACGGTTTGCTTCAGAGCAACGCGGCCAGCGAGCGCCGAACGAGGCTGGTGTCCTGTGCGCTGCGCTCGGCCCAGTTGCTGAGCTGGTCCTCGCCGATCTTGCCAACGTTGAAGTACGTGGCCTCCGGGTTCGCCAGGTAGAAGCCGCTCACGCTCGCTGCCGGCGTCATCGCCAGGCTCTCGGTCAGGCCCATGCCGATGTCGGCGCAGTTCAGCGCGTGGAACATCGCTGCCTTCACCGTGTGGTCGGGGCAGGCGGGGTAGCCCGGCGCGGGGCGGATGCCGCTGTACTTCTCGGCAATCAGGTCGGCGGGGCTCAACTGCTCGTCGGCGGCGTAACCCCAGAAGTCTTGTCGTACGCGCTGGTGCAGGCGCTCCGCAAAGGCCTCGGCCAGCCGGTCGGCCAGGGCCTTGAACATGATCGAGCTGTAGTCGTCCAGGTCGTCCATGAACTGCTTGTCCTTCTTCTCGGCGCCGATGCCTGCGGTCACCGCGAACAGGCCGATGTGGTCGTGAATGGTGTCGTTCGGGCCCGAGCCCTTGGGCGCGATGAAGTCGGCCAGGCAGCGGTTCGGCCGCATGACCTTCTTGCCATCCACGCCAACGACCACAGGCCGCACCGTCTGCATGCGCAGGCCGCGCCAGGTCATCAGCACGTCGGTGCGGGACTCGTCGGTGTAGATCTCGATGTCGTCGTCGTTCACCGTGTTGGCCGGGTACAGGCCGATCACGCCGTTCGCGGTCAGCCAGCGCCCTTCGATGGCGCGGCGCAGCAGGCGCTGGCCATCGCTCAGCACGCGGCGCGCCGACTCGCCGACGATGTCGTCGGTCAGGATCGCGGGGTAAGGGCCGGCCAGGTCCCAGGTCTGGAAGAACGGCGCCCAGTCGATGTAGGCGGCAATCTCCGCCAGGTCTTGATTGCGGAACACGCGGCGGCCAGTGAACTTGGGCGTCACCGGTTTGAACATAGCCCAGTCGATCGGCGTCTTGTTGGCACGCGCTGCGGCCAGCGTGACCAGCGGCGTGACCTTCTTGTTCGCGTGCTGCTCGCGCACACGAACATAGTCGGCTTTCAGCTCGGTGATGTAGGCGCTGGCGCGCTCGTCGCTGAGCAGGTCGCTGCACACGCTGACCGAGCGGCTCGCGTCGGGCACGTAGACGACCGGGCCTTCGTAGTGCGGCGAGATTTTCACGGCCGTGTGCACGCGGCTCGTCGTGGCACCACCGATCAGGAGCGGGATCTTCTTGATGCGGAAGTAGTCGTCGCGCTGCATCTCGCCGGCCACATGCTGCATCTCTTCCAGGCTTGGCGTGATGAGGCCGGAGAGGCCGATGATGTCCGCGCCCTCGACCTTGGCGCGCGCCAGGATGTCTTCGCAGCGCACCATCACGCCCATGTTCACCACCTCGAAGTTGTTGCACTGGAGCACGACGGTGACGATGTTCTTGCCGATGTCGTGCACGTCGCCCTTCACGGTCGCGATGACGATCTTGCCCTTGGCCTTCGCCTCGCCACCGGCCTCGACGTGCAGGCGCTTCTCTTCCTCGATGTAGGGCAGCAGGTGCGCGACCGCCTGCTTCATCACACGCGCGCTCTTGACCACTTGCGGCAGGAACATCTTGCCCTGGCCGAACAGGTCGCCGACGATGTTCATGCCGACCATCAGCGGGCCTTCGATCACGTGCAGCGGGCGCCCGCCGGTGGCAAGGATCGCGCGGTAGACCTCTTCGGTGTCGTCGGTGATGAACTCGTTGATGCCGTGCACCAGCGCATGGCTCAGGCGCTCGTTCACGGGCTTGGCACGCCACGCGAGGCGCGCGGTGTCGTCGCGCGCCTGTCCCTTGGCGTTCTCGGCGATCTCGATCAGGCGCTCGCCCGAGTCTTCGCGGCGGTTCAGCACCACGTCCTCGACGCGCTCGCGCAGCTGCGGCTCCAGATCGTCGTACACGCCCACCATGCCGGCGTTGACGATGCCCATGTCCATGCCCGCCTGGATGGCGTGGTACAGGAACACGGTGTGGATCGCCTCGCGCACCGGGTCGTTGCCGCGAAAGCTGAAGCTCACGTTGCTGACGCCGCCGCTGACCTTCGCGCCAGGCAGGTTCTGCTTGATCCAGCGCGTCGCGTTGATGAAGTCGACCGCGTAGTTGTTGTGCTCTTCGATGCCGGTGGCAATGGCGAAGATGTTCGGGTCGAAGATGATGTCCTCGGGCGGGAAGCCCACCTGCTCGACCAAGAGTCTGTAGGCCCGCTCGCAGATCCGGATCTTGCGCTCAAAGGTGTCGGCCTGGCCCTTCTCGTCGAACGCCATCACCACCGCCGCCGCGCCGTAGCGCCGCACCAGCTTGGCCTGGTGCCTGAACTGCGCCTCGCCCTCTTTCAGCGAGATCGAGTTGACGATGCACTTGCCCTGGATGCACTTCAGGCCCGCTTCGATCACCTCCCACTTCGAGCTGTCGACCATGATCGGCACGCGCGCGATCTCGGGCTCGCCGGCGATCAGGTTCAGGAAGCGCACCATCGCGGCCTTGCTGTCGAGCATGGCCTCGTCCATGTTGATGTCGATCACCTGCGCGCCGTTCTCGACCTGCTGGCGCGCCACGCTCAGCGCTTGTTCGAACTCGCCATTCAGAATCATCCGCGCGAAGGCCTTCGAGCCGGTCACGTTGGTGCGCTCACCCACGTTGACGAAGAGCGCGCCCTCGCCGATCAGCACCGGCTCCAGGCCGGAGAGTTTCATGGGGGGGACGTTGAACTTCGAGGCGGTCATCGCATGTCACTCAATGCGGCCCGCGTTGCTCACCGCGGACCGTGTCAGGTCGGGTGAGCGCCGTTGAACCAGTGCCTGCGGAAGGCACCGCGCCCGAGCCTGGCAGCCGCATCAACCGGCTGTCGCAACGCTCCTCGGGCAAGCAGGCATTGTAGTCAGGCGGCTTCGAGGTCGAGTTCGCCGAACAGCGCGCCCTTGTGCCCGCACCTCGGCCGGTACTTGCCGACCTTCTGCGCGATTGACGCGATGTGGTCGGGCGTGGTGCCGCAGCAGCCGCCGGCAATGTTGAGGAAGCCGGCCTTCGCGAACTCTTCGAGCAGGCTGCCGGTGATCTCGGGCGTCTCGTCGAAGCCGGTGTCGCTCATCGGGTTGGGCAGGCCGGCATTCGGGTAGCAGCTCACGAAGGTGTCGCCGGCCACGCGCGCCAGTTCTTCGATGTACGGGCGCATCAGGGTGGCACCCAGCGCGCAGTTCAGGCCGATGGCCAGTGGCCGTGCATGGCGCACGCTGTGCCAGAAGGCACTGACCGTCTGGCCCGACAGGATGCGGCCCGATGCGTCGGTCACGGTGCCCGACACGATCACCGGCAGGCGTTCGCCGGTGTCTTCCATCAGTTCGTCGAGCGCGAAGATCGCGGCCTTGGCGTTGAGCGTGTCGAAGATGGTCTCGACCAGGAACAGGTCGCAGCCGCCCTCCAGCAGGCCGCTCGCCTGCTCGTAGTACGCGGCCTTCAGCTCGTCGAAGGTCACGTTGCGCGCGGCCGGGTCGTTCACGTCGGGGCTGATGCTCGCCGTGCGCGGCGTGGGGCCTAGCGCACCGGCCACGAAGCGCGGTTTGTCCGGCGTGCTGAACTTGTCGCAAGCCGCGCGGGCCAGCCGCGCGGCGGCCACGTTGAGCTCGCGGGCGAAGGCGCCCAGGCCGTAGTCGTCCTGCGCCACGCTGGTCGCGCCGAAGGTGTTGGTCTCGACGATGTCGGCCCCGGCGGCGAGGTACTGCTCGTGGATCTCGCGGATCACGTCGGGCCGTGTGAGCTGCAACAGGTCGTTGTTGCCCTTCAGGTCTTTTGCATGACTCTTGAAGCGCTCGCCGCGAAAGTCGGCCTCGCCGAGCTTGTAGCGCTGGATCATCGTGCCCATGGCGCCATCGAGAACGACGATGCGTTCGGTCAGGATCTGCGGCAGCCGGGCGCCGCGTGTGAAGGTGGCGGTGTTCATGGAGGTATTGTAGAAAGCCTGTCAATTCGGGGCAGGGCGGCTCACAGGACGTTGGGAAGGGTCTCCTTGAACAGCGAGTTCCTGAACCCGAGCTCGCGGGGGCCTTCATCGCGCATGGCCCACAGCGACAGCGCCTTGGCCGACATCGGCTTGGCGAACAGGAAGCCCTGCAGTTGGTCGCACCCCAGCGCACGCAGGATCTGGTTCTGGGCTTCCGTCTCCACGCCTTCCGCCACCACCTTCAGGCCCAGTGCCTGTGCGAGCTTCACGACCGCATCCACCACGGCTCGCGCGTCGCTGCTGGTCTCCAGGTCGAGCACGAAGCTGCGGTCGATCTTCAGTTCTTCCGCTGGCAGCTTGCGCAGGTAGGCCAGGCTGGAGTAGCCGGTGCCGAAGTCGTCGATCGAGATGTGCACGCCCAGTTGCTTGAGTTTGTCGAACACCTTGAGGGTCGCGTCGTCATCGTCCATCGCCACCGACTCGGTGATTTCGCAGGTCAGCAGCTTGGGGTTGATCTGGTGCAGAACCAGCGCATCGCCGATGCGGTCGGCCAGGTCGGGTTGGCGCAGTTGATGCGCCGACAGGTTGATCGCCACGCGCATGCGAAGCCCTTCGTCGCGCCATGCGCGCGCCTGCCGGCAGGCCTCGTGGATGACCCAGTTGCCCAGTGCGTTGATGAGGCCGAAGCGCTCGGCCATGGGAATGAACACCACCGGGCTGACCATGCCGCGTTGCGGGTGGTGCCAGCGCAGCAGGGCTTCGACCCCGGTGATCTCGCCACTTGGCGCATCGATCTTCGGCTGGTAGTAAAGCTCCAGCTGCCCGAGGCTCAATGCCAGGCGCAGGTCGTGCAGCAGCTCTCTTTGATCGCGGGCGCCGGCCAGCATGCGCGGCTCAAAGAAGCAGTACGTGGCGCCACCGGTCGCCTTGGCCGCACGAACGGCCGACTCGGCATGGGTCACCAGCGTGGACGCCGCGCCGTGCTCCGGGTACATCGCTACGCCGATCGCACAAGTGATCGACAGGTCGCGCCCGCCAAGCGTGCAGGGCCGGCTCAAGGACTCCAGCAACTGGCTGGACAGGCGGGCCGCGTCCTTCTCGCGCGGGTTGCCCCCCAGAAGAAGCAGGAACTCATCGCCACCCAGGCGTGCCACGCGGTCCTGCGGCCGCACGAAGGTGCGCAGTCGATCCGCGATCTCGTGCAGCAACTGGTCGCCGATCTGGTGGCCGTAGGTGTCGTTGACGAGGTTGATGCCGCCGGGGTCGATGACCAACAACGCCAATTGCGCGCCGGCGGCGTCGGCTCGCGCGGTTTCCGCAATCAGGGCGGCCTCGAACACGCCGCGCGTCGGCAGCTGGGTCAACGGGTCGACGGCGGTGTGCTCGGTCAGCTCGCGCGTGGCCCGCGCCAGCAGCGCCCGCATGCGCGCTTCGAGCACCGAGCACAGCAGCATCATCGCGAGCAGCGCAAAGGTGCCCACTGTCGCCAGCGCCGTCAGCGCGTCGGCAGGCAGGCGGCGGTCGAAGGCAGAGAAGCTCTGCTCGGCGATGCGAGCCGTGTTCATCAAGCCTTGCTGGGCGATGAACACCGATGCGCCGAAGAGCGCGGCGCTGGGCAGTTGCCAGAGCCAGTCGCGGTGCCGGGTTCGAGGGCGCACGACGAAGAACAGCACGAGTGCCAACGCCGCCCCGACCATGGCGCTGCCGAGCGGCCACAGCACTTCGCTCCAGGCCCAGTCGACGCCGGGGCGCAGGCCCACCGAGTCGATCACCGCAGCCTCGATCACGGCGACGCTTAGCCCGAGCCCGGCGCCCGCAGCGCCCACCTGAACCACACTGCGCCCGCGCCCTGCGGCCAGCAGCAGGCAGGCCATGCTGGCGGCCACGCCGAGCAGCCACGATGTCAACACCGCGCCGGGGTGATAGCCGATCGGGAACGGAAGCTGCAGCCGCGACAGACCGACCACATTGGCCGACCACACCCCCGTGCCCAGCGCCAGTGCGGCGCCGATCAGCCAGTGCACGGCCACCCGCTGTCGCGTGAGCCTTGCGCGTTTCGCCAGGTCCAGCGCCACGTAGGCAGCGAGCGTGACCAGGGACAGGACCGTGGCGCTCCATGCGTGTTCTGCCGTCAAGGCCGAGATGAAGTCGACCATGTCTTTATTCCCGGAGGCTGGGGGACGGTTCGCGGCGCGCGGGCATGCCGTTGATTTCGGATGAACCCCGGCCCGCTTGAGGGGCTTTGCAGGGTTCGCGCCATCAATGCATCGCGAGCGGCGCGGTGTCCTTGAACAGCGAGGCGCGGAAGGCCAGCGAACGCGGCCCCACATCCTCCATCGCCCACAAGGCCAGGGCCTTGGCCGACATCGGCTTGGCGAACAGGTAGCCCTGCAGCTCGTCGCAGCCGAGTGCACGCAGGATCTGGTTCTGCCCTTCGGTCTCGACGCCTTCGGCCACCACCTTCAGGCCGAGCACCTTCGCGAGCTTGACGACCGCCTCGGCCACGGCGCGGGCATCGCTGCTTGTCTCCAGGTCGAGCACGAAACTGCGGTCGATCTTCAGCTCTTCGGCCGGCAGCTTGCGCAGGATCGACAGGCTCGAATAGCCGGTGCCGAAGTCGTCGATCGAAATATGCACGCCGACGCGCGCCAACGCGGCGAAGAAGCGCGCCGTCACCGGCGAGTTTTCCATCGCCACCGACTCGGTGATCTCGCAGGTCAGCAGATTGGGCTGGATCTGGTGGCGCGCCAACGCCGCGCCGATGCGCTCGGCCAGGTCGCTGGCGCGCAACTGGTGCACCGACAGGTTGATGGCCACCCGCATGCGCAGGCCGCCGTCGCGCCACACGCGCGCTTGTCGGCAGGCCTCGTCGATGACCCAGTTGCCCAGCGTGTGGATCAGGCCGTAGCGCTCGGCGATGGGTATGAACACCGCCGGGCTCACCATGCCGCGCTGCGGGTGGTGCCAGCGCATCAGCGCTTCGACACCCGAGATTTCGCCGCTGGCCGCGTGGATCTTCGGTTGGTAGAACAGCTCCAGCTGGCCATTGGCGAGTGCCACGCGCAAGTCGCGCAGCAGCGCCATCTGGTCGCGCGTGCTGCTGGCCATGCGCGCTTCGAAGAAGCAGTACGTGGCGCCGCCCGTGCCCTTGGCGCCACGCATGGCGGCCTCGGCGTGCGAAAGCAGGGTCGACATGGCGCCATGCTCCGGGTACATCGCAATTCCGATGGAAGCGCTGAGCGTGGTGTCGCGGTCCGGCAGCGTGAACGGCTGATGCAGGCACTCCAGCACCTCGCCAGCCAGGTGCGCCGCCACGTCGGTGCCCGGGTCGTCGGTGCGCAGGATCAGGAACTTGTCGGCCCCGAGACGTGCAAGCCGGTCCTGCGGCCCGGTGACGGCGCGCAGGCGTGCAGCGGCCTCGCGCAGCAGGCGGTCACCGTTGTGGTGGCCGAGCGCCTGGTTGATCGGGCCGAAGCCGTCGAGGTCGATGAACAGCAGCGCCAGCCGGGTGCTGTTGGCGTCGGCGTGCTGCACCGCCTGGTTCAGCGCGCCATCGAACATCACACGGTTCGCCAGGCCCGTCAGCGGGTCGCGCAGCGCGAGTTTGCGCAGGTCTTGTCGGGCGCTGACATGCGCCAGCCGCCGGCGCTCGAAGCGGGCCGCGCCGACGTGCAGCCCTGCCAGCAATGCTGCGGTGGCCAATCCGGCGAAGGCGGCCATCAGCAGAGGCCCCAGCGCGGGTCCGAGCGGGTCGGCGCCGGGCGCAGCGGGCGACATGGCCTGCGCGGTGAGGTGTTGCCCGACCACCACCGTGGCCGCGAGAACGCATGCCGCCGCTGCGGCGCATGCGTTGCGGTATGACTCGAAGCGCTGGCGCAACAGGAAGAACAGCCCCAGTGCAGCAGCGCCCCCGACCGCAGCCGTGACCGGCGCCAGCGCCAGCAGCGACCACTGCACATTCGCTCCGAACACCCCGCCGAACGCGGCAAGCAGCGCGAGCTGAACTGCAGGCAGGCCGATGCCCAGCATGCCGGCCGCCACGGCAATGCGCCGCGGGCCGGGCACACCGCCACCGGCCTGTGCCAGCACCGCCACGCTCAGCACGAGCGCCATGGCCCACGCGCCGAACGCCACCCACGGTTGGGTTGGACCGGCGGATGCGGCGACCCGGGCCGCGTCCGCAATGAACTGCGCCGCGCACACGCCGGACCCCAGAGCCACGGCGGCGGCTGCCAGCCATGCACGCGATTCGCGCTCGCCGGTGGTCTGCAGGCGCCGCGCGAGGTCGAGCGCCACGAACGCGGCGGCAGACGCGATCAGGAATGCCAGCATTGGCCACGCGAGTTCGGGAACGTAGGGCATGCGTGCTCTATCGGCATGCACGCGTCGGGCTTAAGCGCTGTCAGGTCATGAAACCGATGCTGCGCTGCTGGCGCACGTCGGGCTTGACGCGGTGTTCGGCTTCGAGCTGCGACAAGAACTCGTCGGGCTCGAACACCTCGCCCAGCACATCGACCTGGCGCTTCACGGCGGCGAAGTCGCCGGGCGCCAGGCAGTCCAGTTGCATCAGGCGGCTGCGTTGCTCGGCGGTGAGCCGCAAGGCGTCACCCCCCAGCGCTTCGGCGATGAACATGCGCTCGCGCTGCGGGTGCGTCAGCGGCTTGAACTGGATCTTGAACGTGAAGCGCCGCAGCGCGGCTTCGTCAAGGTCGCCGAACAGGTTGGTGGTGCAGATGAACACGCCGGTGAAGCGCTCCATGCCTTGCAGCATCTCGTTCACCTCGCTCACTTCGTAGCTGCGTTCGGCTTGCTTGCGGCTGCGCAGGAAGCTGTCGCATTCGTCGAGCAGCAACACGGACTTCTCGGCTTGTGCTTCCTCGAACATCTTCGCCATGTTCTGTTCGGTCTCGCCGACATACTTGCTCATGATGTCGCTCGCCTGGCGGATCATCAGCGGCAGTTGCAGCTCGTGTGCAATGTGTTCTGCAAGAGCCGTCTTGCCGGTGCCCGGCGGGCCGTAGAAGCACAGCGTGCCGTAACTCTTGCGGCGCAGTGCCTCGACGATCTTGGGCACCTCGAAGCGCGACTCGGTGTTGACGAGGCTGAGGTCGTAGCTCGTCACGACGCGCCGCGCGCTGCGCTCGGCGCTGGTGTTGCCCAAGGCCTTGTCGGCGTTGCCGAGTTGGCGCTCGATCAATGCCTGCATGCCCGCGCCGGTGGCGTCCAGCGGGTCGCCGGCGAGCCGCGCGAACTTGACGGCGGTGCGTATCTGCGCCGGCGTCAGGCCCTTGCGCTCGGCCAGCTTGGCCGCGAAGCCCTCGGTCACCGGCACGCCGACAAGCGCACGTGCGACCAGCGATTCGCGCGCGCCGGGCGGCGGGCTCTTCAGTTCGAGGTGGTATTGGAAGCGGCGCCGAAACGCCGGGTCGATCTGCTCGATGCGGTTCGTGACCCAGATCACCGGCACCGGGTTCGTCTCAAGGATCTGGTTCACCCAGGCTTTGCCGCTGACGCTGCCACTGAGTGCGCCGTCACCGGTGTCCATGCGTGCCATCAGTTGCGCGGCATCGGTGCTGATCGGCGGGAACACGTCCTCGACTTCGTCGAACAGCAGGGCCACGTTCGTGCTGCCCTTCAGGAACACCTGGCTGATCTGCAGCGAGCGGTAGCGGTCGCGGCCGCTGAGCGAGTTGCCGTCGCGGTCGGCGTATTCGACTTCGTAGAGCTCCAGGCCCGCGGCCTGCGCCGCCACCTTCGCCAGCTCGGTCTTGCCCGTGCCAGGCGGCCCGTAGAGCAGCACGTTCACGCCCGGCTCCTTGCGCGCCACGGCGTTGCTCAGCAGCGCGGTCAGCACCTGCTGATCGGCGCCGACGAAGTCGAAATCGCCGGGGGTCAGTTCGCTGCGATTGGCCGGCCGCGTGAACACCGCCATCAGGTCGGACGGGCCTTCGTACTTGCGCATCAGCACCGGTGGCAACTGCTCGCTGACCTTCATCAGGTCGGCCAAGTCGGTGATGTTGTGTTCGGAGATCAGGTTCTCGACCATGCCGATGCGCTCGAGCCGCGAGCCCGCACGCAGCGCTTCGGCCACGTCGGTTTCGCTGACGCCCGCGACCGCCGCGATGGCCGCATACGCCTCTTGCGCATTCGACACCTTGAACTCGACCAGCAGGCCGCGCAGGTCGCGCTGGTAGCGCGCGAGCGTGCCGTACAGCAACAGTGCGCGCTCGGCCGGGTTCAATTGCAGCAAACCGGCGAGCGAGTCGATGTTCTTCTCGACCAGGGTCGACTCCTTCTTCAGGCTCTTCACGAGCCAGTCGGCCGTGGCGCCGAGGACTGCGAGCAGGTCTTTCGGTGCGTCCTTGATGTACTCGTCGATGTAGAAGAAAAGCGTGCCCTCTTCGTACGGGCCGCGCCACGCGCCATGGCGCAGCATGAACGCGTCGTCACTCAAAGCCTCGTGGCCGCGCCAGTGTTCGTTGCCTTTGCAGCGCATGTTGAGGAAGCTGCGCAGTCGCGCCAGCACCGTGCTCGGCCAGACCAGGTGGCGGCCGGTGAGCGAGAGCAGGCTGTTCCAGTCGCGCCGCAGGTTGAAGCGCCCCGCGTGCTTTGTCGTCAGCGTGAGCACGAACTGCGAGCACATGCGGTCGAGCACCGGCGCATCTTTGAGCCCCGGTGAAAGGAGCATGCGTGCATCGATGGGGCTCTTGACCATGACACCTCCTGCGAGCGGGTCGTTCGGGCCATCTTGGCGCAGAGTGCGCCGAGCGGCAAGCCCAGACGGGCTTGAACTGACCATAACGCAGGCCGCGCGTCCCGGACGAAAGCAGGCCCAATCAGGGCGGGTTCACGTGGTGCAGGTCACGCCTCAGCCCACGCGCATGCAGGCGCCTGTGGTCCTTCGGCAGCCACCCGACAGTGCGCAGGCACTGTCTCGGCGCGGCCTCAGTGCAGTACGACAGGTTGCTGCATCAACGACGCGAAGCGCTCGATGTAGTCGTCGATCTCTTCTTCCGATGGGCTCGTGCCGATCAGCGCCTCGACACCTTCCTTGAAGCTCTCGGCCATCGCGCCTTGCAGGAAGATCTCCTTGCGCGCGAATTTGTCGACGATTTCATAGCCGCCCTGAGTAAGTGGCTCCGAAGCGTGTCCTTCGATGTGCGCGGGGTCGGTGCCGGCGGCGGAACCCACGTCGAACAGCACGACCGTGAAACTGTCTGAGTTGTAGAGCATCTGCATTGAGGACTCTCCTGCCAGACCAAGTGGTCACGTCACCGCAAATATCAAGCCAATCGGGGACGAGTTGCCGTGCATTTGCCTCGGAACCTCGGCGCTCCCCCCCCAAGTCGGGGCCGGGTTCACGTGAGCGGCTCCATCGCTTCGAGCGACAGCCCGATGCCCGGGTCGTTCGGGCCGGCCTTGGTGTCGGCGCGCACCGGCAGGTAGTGGCGGGCGGCGTCGAGCCACACCTTGACGCTGGTGTCGTACGGGTCGCGTGGCTCGCGCACGTAGCTCAGCGCCTGCGTCTCGCCGGCGCCGAGTTGCAGTGTTTCGACGCCCATGCAGCGGAAGGCCCACACGCTCGCGTCGCCCTGCGAGCCCACCACCAGCACCGACACCTTGGCGCCGGTGGCGCGCAGGGCCGGCTCGGCCGAGATGATGGCCGCGAGCTGCACCATCCAGCTCAGGCGGTCCTGCATGCCGGGGCGGAGCGCGTACTCGGTCGACGGGCCGGAGAAGCTGACTTTGCCGGCCTCGCGCTGGAAGTTCACGGCCTGCACGGCCTTGCGCATGCGCTGGTCGGTGAAGCGCACCGGCGCCATGCCGGCGGCGTCGAAGCCGCCGGTGCTGGACTGCGCAAGCAGGGCGAGCGGCCCGATGCGCGCATCGAGCCTCAACTCGTAGCGGCCGGCCTGCGGCCGCCATGCCAGCTCGCCGGTGCCGCGCAGCGCACCCCGGTGCATCTCGTAGCGCAGCAGCATCGGCGGGGGCATCTGTGTCGCGTAGTGCGGGAGGGCCTCTTCGTGCGGCGCGGCCTGTGCCGGCGTGGGTGTCGTCGTTGGTGCGGGTGCGGCCGCGGCCGGCGCCCGGGGCACCTCGAAGGCTGCGGTCATGAGGGGCATGGCCGGCGCAGCGGGCGGCAGCGCCGTGAGCAACCCGAGCATCGGTGTCGCGACAGGTGCGGCGATGCCCGCTGGCGCGGCGGCCATTGGTGGCGGCTTCGATCGTGACGAGGGTGGTGACGCGGGCGGTGACGCAGGCGGTGACGCCTTCGGCGACGCCTTCGGTGACGCATTCAGTGACGCAGGTCGTGCTGCCCGACGCGGCGCCGGCGCGTCGGGCAGGGCCGCAGCCGCTGTCGACACAGGCGCCGCGTCGGCCACTGCCAACGCGGCTGCATCGGGCGGCGGCGCTGCGGCCACGAGCCGCACCTGCATCGCGCTTGCTGGCAATGCCGCAGCAGGGCGCGCTGGCCAGGCCCATTCGAGGCCGCTCAGCGCCAGCGCATGCAGCAGCACGGCCGCGCCTGCGAGCACCGCGAGACGCCCGCGCGACTGCGTCGACAATGACCTTCTTCTTGCCACCTGCACCCGCTCCCATGAAGCTTGCGACCTACCAAGACGGCTCGCGCGACGGCCAGCTCGTCGTCGTCTCGCGCGACCTCTCGACCGCGCACTATGCCAGCGGCGTCGCCACACGTTTGCAGCAGGTGATTGACGACTGGAACTTCCTCTCGCCGCAACTGCAGGAGCTGTCGCAGACCGTGAACCACGGCAAGGCCCGCCATGCCTTCGCGTTCGAGCCCGCGCGCTGCATGGCGCCGCTGCCGCGCGCCTTTCAATGGGCCGAGGCCTGCGCCGAAACCCACCACGTGGGCCTGCTGCACAACGCGCGCGGCAGCGCGGTGCGGGCGAACGTGACCACCGGGACGCCAATGGCCCAGCGCGCCAGCGACGACCTGCTGCGCCCCTGTGCCGACATCGTGTGCGTGGATGAAGAGCACGGCATCGACTTCGGTGCCGGGCTGGCCGTGATCACTGGCGACGTGACTATCGGCACCGGCGCCGACGATGCGCTCGAAGGCATCCGCTTGCTGATGCTGGCCAACGCCGTGAGCCTGCGCCAGCTCATCGGGGCCGAGCCGGCGAGCGGCTGCGGCTCGGTTCAAGGCCGATGCGCCACCGCGTTCGGCCCGGTCGCCGTGACGCCAGACGAGTTGGGTGATGCGTGGCAAGGCGGCCGCGTGCATTTGAACCTGGAGTGCGCGTGGAACGGCCGCCGCGTCGGCCTGGTCGATGCCGGGGCAGACACGAGCTTCCACTTCGGCCGCTTGATCGCGCATGTGGCCCGCACCCGCAACGTGCGCGCCGGCAGCGTCGTGGGCAGCGGCACCGTGAGCGCCGCAGACGCATCGCGCGGCTGCGCCTGCATCGAGGAAAAGCGCGCCATCGAGACGCTGGCCACCGGCGCCCCGAAGACCGGCTACCTGCGCGTTGGCGACACCGTGCGCATCGAGATGAAGGGCGGCGACGGCATGAGCGTGTTCGGCACCATCGAGCAACGCGTGGCGGCCTTCGTCTGAGACGGTTGGCCTGATGAGCCAGGAACTTTCGCGCACCTTCAAGATCGTCACGCTCTGGCTGGTGCTGGGCGCGGCAGTCTTCGTCGGCGTGCAGTGGTGGCTGCACCGCGCCCAGCAGGCGCGCTTCCAGGCCGCAGGTGAGGCCATCGAGATCCGCCGCGGGCCCGATGGGCAGTACCACTGGCCGGGGCGCATCAACGGCCGCTCGGTGGACTTTCTCGTCGACACCGGCGCAACGGGCACGGCGGTGTCGGCCGCGCTCGCGCGTGAGCTCGGCCTGGAAGTGATCGGCAGCGTGCGCTCGCAAACGGCCGGCGGCGTGGTCAGCGGCCAGGCGGTGCGGGCCGACGTGGAACTGCGTGGCGGTGTCAGCGTGGCGCGGCTGCGGGTGGTGGCACTGCCGGGCCTGTCGGACAACCCGCTGCTCGGCATGGACGTGCTCGGCCGATTGCACTGGTCGCAGCGCGACGGTGTGCTGCGCATCGAGGCCGGCGCCGCGCGCGACACCCCGCGATGAGCCACGACACGCTCGCGCCATGACGGGTACCTTGCGCCACCTCATCGGCCGCATGGCCTGCGCCCTCGCGGCGCTCTTTGCCGTCGCGTTTGCCGCCCGTTTCACCGCCACATCGGCCCAGGCCGCAGCAGCCTGCCCGCCCACCGCGCAGCTGCCCACGACCGAGCAGGTGCGCTCGGGCATGCGCGAGGCGCGCGACCACGGCTTCCTGTGGCGCCTGCGGCGCGACGGGCGCGTGTCGTTCCTGTACGGCACCGTGCACGTGGCGCGCGTCGAATGGATGTACCCGGGCCCGCGCGTGCTGCGCGCGCTCAACGCCAGCGACACGGTCGCGCTCGAACTCGACCTGCTCGACCCGGACATCCAGCGCCGCCTCGGCGGCGCGGTGGCGGCCAAGGCGCAGGGCGGCGGCACACCGGGGAGCGCGCTGCCCGCCGAGATGCAGCAGCGCCTGCAGCGCCAGATCGAGGCCGAGTGCCTGCCCGCGCAGGCGCTCGCGGCGCTGAGCCCCGAGATGCAGGTCGTCACGCTGACCACTCTGGCGGGCCGGCGCGACGGGCTCGACCCGTCGTACGGCATCGACATCTTTCTGGCCGGCTGGGCCCACGCCGCCAGCAAGACCGTGGTGTCGCTGGAGACACCGGAGCTGCAGATCGCGCTGCTGAAGGCCGACACCGAGGCCGAGCGCAACGAGTTCGTTCAAGGCGCGCTGGCCCAGCTTGAGGCCGGCCAGTCCCGGCCCATGCTGCGCCGCATGACGCAGGCCTGGGCCGATGGCAACCTGGCTGACTTCGCCACTTACGGCGAATGGTGCGACTGCATCAAGACCGACGCCGACAGCAAAGCCATGGCGCGCCTGCTCGATGACCGCAACCCGGCCCTGGCCGACGCGGTGGCCGCGCTGCATGCGCGCGGCCAGCGGGTGTTTGCGGCGGTCGGCAGCCTGCACATGGCCGGTCCGATGGGTTTGCCCGCGTTGCTGGCGCAGCGCGGCTTCCAGGTCGAGCGGCTGCCTTGATCTGTGTGGAGCCGGCGGCCCGTTCAACCGCCGAGCTTGATCTGAACCCGCGCGTCGGCGCGTGCCAGGCGCACGGCCACACTGCCCGAGCCCAGGCCGTCGGTGCTGGCCCCGATCTCGTAGGCGCCGGGTTGCAGCGTGCCGATCTCGAAGCGGCCGTCGGCATCGGTCAGCAGGGCCACATCGGGCACCGGGCCGGGTGCTGCGAGCACGTACACGCGGGCCAGCGCCACCGGTTGCCCGCCGGCGCTGAGCACGGTGCCCGAGATCACCCGACCGGTGTTGGCAGGGGCTGCCACTTCACGCCTTCCACGCCACCATGTTGTTGTAGACGGCGGTGACGATGCGCGTGCCCGAGTTGGTGGTGCCGCCGCCGTAGGCATGCACGGCGAACGCATAACGCGCGCCGTTGACGATGCGGTAGACGGCGCTGCCGCTCTGGCCGCCGGCGGTGTCGATGTCGTAGAACACCTTGCGGCTGTTCACCGAAGCGATGCGCCGCGCGTCGTACCACTGCGTGCCGCCGGGCTTGTCGCCGGGGTAGCCGGAGATGTTGCCCACGGTGCCCTGCAGGTCGGCATCGGTGTACACGCCGAAGCCCAGCCAGCCGGTGGTGTTGCCCAGTTGCGTGGGCAGGATGATCGCGCCGTAGTCGAAGTTCTCGTTGCCGCTGGCGCTCGTCGTCCAGCCCGAGACCGAGCGGAAGCTGGTGCTCGTCACCGAACCGTAGGGCAGCGAGGCGCCGCTCCGCCCCGGCATGACCTGGATGCGTTTGACCCAGCCGTCGCGCCCGGCCACGCCGCTGCCGCGAATGTTGACCACGTGGCCTGCCGTCATCAGCGTGTGCGGGCCGATGAACCAGCCGGTGCCGATCCACATCGAGTTGTCGGCCGCGGTGATGAGCAGCGAGGCATGCACGCGCCACGGGTAGACGCTGGTGCTGGTGATCTGCACCCGGTTGTCGGGGCCGTGCACGGTTTCGGCCTTCGGCGGCGGCGGGCCGAACGAGGCCTCGGCGATGTCGCGCAGCTTGCTCGTGTCGGGCGCGGTGTAGCCCTGGTTCACGGCCGAGGCCATTTCCTTGGTGAGGGCGAAACCGGTCACGGCCTCGGCGCCGTCGGCGCGGGGCTTGATGGTCTTCGGATCCATGCCCTCGGCGGGCGGCTTCGACACGGGCTTCTTGATCGCGACGCTGGCCTCTTCGGGCTGGTTCGAAACGGCGTCGTGCGGGTTCGGTTTGCTGCTTCGGCTGGATGCTGTTGCCACGGGGAGTCTCCTCGAAGGGTGGGCTCGGGCTGGTGGAGTGTTGAGTCGGCGGACCGGGTGGCCGACCAACCCGATGCGGTCACCCGTTGTCACTCTAGGCGCGCCGTTTGCCCAGGCCATCCTGCACGTTAGGGGTCGCTGCCGTGCAACGTGGGGGTGGCTGGTTCGGCCGCATGGCGCAGCGGTTTGGCAGCACCGCGCGATGAATGCAGAATCGGTCACAGAACAACCGCCCACCGAGGAGACACCATGAGCGACGCCAGCGGCTTCACCAAGCTCGTTCCAGGATTCGAGTTCATGCAGAGCCTGGTCAAGAACGCCGGCGCTGCGTTGCCCGGCATCGGCCAGTGGGTCGCGCCCACGCTGAACCCGGAAGAGATCGATAAGCGAATCGAAGAACTGCGCACGGTGCAGTTCTGGCTCGAGCAGAACTCGCGCATGCTCGGCGCCACGATCCAGGCGCTCGAAGTGCAACGCATGACCTTGTCCACGCTGCAGACGATGAACGTGCAGATGGAAGGCCTGCGCGACTCGCTCCAGATCAAGATGCCGGTGATGCCCAGCCTCACGCCGGCAGCTGCCCCCGTTGAGCGGCCGCCGGCGCCGCAGCCCGAGCCTGCAGCCGCAGCGGCGAGCGCCCCATCACCGGATGCCGACGCGGGCAGCGAGGCCGCTCCGAAGCCCGGCCTCGTGGACCCGATGCAATGGTGGTCCGCGCTCACCAAGCAGTTCACCGAACTCGCCACCACCGCGATGAAAGACACCGGCACCGATGCTGCACGAACCATGGCGAGCGCCATGGTCAAGCGCTCGCTCGATGGCAGCGGTGAAGCGCCTGCCACTGTGCCAAACACCGCCGCAAGGCCCGCACGCAAGCCGGTGGCGAAGGCCCGAAAGCCGGCCCCCAAGAAGGCCGCGGGTCGCTAGTGCACCATCGATGAAACCCCGATGAAACGCTTCCTGCACGGCCACGCCACCCACCTCGACCCGCACATGGCCCTGGCGCTGGCCGCTGCGCAAATCGAGGCGCAGCGCCATGAGCCCGGCCATGTGCAAACGCCTACCCTCGGCTGGGTCTACATGACGGACGAAGCGGCTGCGCATGCGGACGGCCTGCTGCGCGAACTGCACCAACGCTGGCCGGGTGTCGACTGGGTCGGCGCGAGCGGCGTGGGCATCGCGGCCAGTGGTGTCGAATACTTCGGTGAGGCGGCCATCAGCCTGATGCTCACCGACTTGCCGCGCGAGCAGTACCGGGTGTTCTCGGGCGCCCAGCCGCTCGGCTCATTTGCGGCGCACACGGCCCAGGTGCATGCCGATCCGGGCACCGCCGATCTGGCCGAATTGATCCACGACATGGCGGCCCGCACGGCCACCGGCTACCTGTTCGGCGGCCTCGCGTCCGGCGCTGCGCGCACGGTGCACATTGCCGGCTCGGTGTTGTCGGGCGGCTTGTCGGGCGTGGCCTTCGGTGCCGGTGTGGGGCTGGTGTCGCGCGTCACGCAGGGTTGCCAGCCGGCCGGGCCGCTGCGCCGCATCACTGCTGCCGAGCGCAACGTCATCACCACGCTCGATGGCGAGCCTGCGCTCGACTGCCTGCTGCGCGACGCCGGCGTCGAAGGGGCGGAGCCGCGCGCCGCGCTGCCGCGCCTGCGGCAGTTCCTGGTCGGCCTGGTCGATGCGCCGGGAGAGGCTGACTCTCCGGCAGGGTCGGCCGACGCCAGCCAGGTCGCGCGGCGCGGCGCCTTTGGTGCCGAAACAAGGGTGCGCGACCTGATCGGGCTCGACGCCGGGCGGCGCGGCATCGCCATCGCCGATGTCGCCGAGGCCGGCATGCAACTCGCGTTCTGCACCCGCCATGTCGAAGCCGCGCGGCGCGACCTGGTACGCATCTGCGCCGAACTGCGCGAAGAAGTCGAGCCGGAAAGCTGGCCGCTCGCCGACGCGGTGGCTCACCGCACTGGCGTGCCCGACGCTGCGGGCTTGCCGGCTGCGCCGGGTGCTGCTGCGGGGACCATCGCGGGTGCTGTGTACGTGAGCTGTGCGGGGCGCGGTGGGGCCCACTTCGGCGGCGCCTCGGCGGAGCTGGCCATCGTGCGACACGCGCTCGGCGACGTGCCGCTGGTCGGCTTCTTCGCCGCCGGTGAAATCGCCCGCGCCAACCTGTATGGCTACACCGGCGTGTTGACCGTTTTCCGTGCGTGAGGCGCCCGGCGGCGCCCGGCGCTACAGTGTTGCACCGTCCGGCCCGGCCGGCTTAGAGGCAACCTGAATGAACGCCCCCCTTCCTACCGATGTTGCCGCTGCGGCTGACGCGCGAGCGCTGCGGTCGCTGCGGCAAGCCGAAGTCGTGGCTGCCCTTGCGCCGCTGCTGCCTGCGCATGCACTTCTCTGGCACCTTGAAGACACCGTGCCTTACGAGTGCGACGGCCTCACCGCCTACCGCGAACACCCGCTCGTGGTGGCCTTGCCCGAGACCGAAGCGCAGGTCTCGGCGGTGCTGCGTGAGTGCCACCACCTGAGCGTGCCCGTGGTGGCGCGCGGCGCCGGCACGGGCCTGTCGGGCGGGGCGCTGCCGCACGCGCTGGGCGTGACGCTGAGCCTGGCCAAGTTCAACAAGATCCTGAAGGTCGACGCGCACGCGCGCACGGCCGTGGTCCAGACCGGTGTGCGCAACCTCGCCATCAGCGAAGCCGCAGCGCCGTACGGCCTGTACTATGCGCCCGACCCGAGCAGCCAGATCGCGTGCACCATCGGCGGCAACGTGGCCGAGAACTCGGGTGGCGTGCATTGCCTGAAGTACGGCCTGACGCTGCACAACGTGCTGCGCGTGCGCGGCTTCACGGTGGCGGGCGAAGCGGTCGAATTCGGCTCCGAAGCGCTCGACTGCGCGGGGCTCGACCTGATGACGGTGCTTGTCGGCAGCGAAGGCATGCTCGCGGTCACCACGGAAGTGACGGTCAAGCTGGTGCCCAAGCCGCAACTCGCGCGCTGCATCATGGCCAGCTTCGACGACGTGCGCAAAGCCGCCAACGCCGTGGCCAACATCATCGCGGCCGGCATCATCCCGGCGGGCCTGGAAATGATGGACAAGCCGATGACGGCGGCCGTGGAAGACTATGTTCACGCCGGCTACGACCTGGAAGCGCAGGCCATCCTGCTGTGCGAGAGCGACGGCACCGTCGAAGAGGTGGCCGAGGAGATCGGCCGCATGGAAGCGGTGCTCGGCAGCAGTGGCGCAACGCGCATCGAGGTCAGCAGCAGCGAGGCGCAGCGCCTGACGTTCTGGAGCGGGCGCAAGAACGCTTTCCCCGCCACCGGGCGCTTGAGCCCCGACTACATGTGCATGGACTCGACCATCCCGCGCAAGCGCCTGGCCGACATCCTCACCGCCATTGCCAAGATGGAACAGAAGTACGCCCTGCGGTGCCTGAACGTGTTCCACGCCGGCGATGGCAACCTGCACCCGCTGATCATGTTCGACGCGAACGATGCCGACCAGCTGCACCGCTGCGAGCTGTTCGGCGCCGACATATTGGAGTCGAGCGTCGCGATGGGCGGCACGGTGTCGGGCGAGCACGGCGTGGGCATCGAGAAGCTGTCGGCGATGTGCGTGCAGTTCTCGCCAAGCGAGCGCGAGCAGATGTTCGCCGTCAAGCGCGCGTTCGACCCGAAAGAGCTGCTCAACCCCGGCAAGGTGATCCCGTCGCTCGCGCGCTGTGCCGAGTACGGCAAGATGCACGTGCGCCGCGGGCTGCTGCCGTTCGCCGACATTCCGCGGTTTTGACCCGGCCCATGATGGCGCCCATGACGCCGCCGATGACCCACGACCCGGCGCTGCAACTCCTTATCGATCGCGTCAAGACGGCCGCTGCGGCCGGCGCACAGCTTTGCATTCGCGGCGGCGGCACGAAAGACTTTTACGGCGAACCGCCGCAGGGCGAGGTGCTCGACACGCGCGTGCTCGAAGGCATTTCGAGCTACGAGCCGACCGAGCTGGTCGTGACCGCGCGCTGCGGCACGTCGCTCGCCGAGATCGAAGCGGTGCTGGCTGAGCAAGGCCAGTGCCTGCCGTTCGAGCCACCGCATTTCAGTGCGGGAACCACCGTCGGCGGCATGGTCGCCGCCGGCCTGGCCGGCCCCGCACGCGCGGCGGTGGGTGCGGTGCGCGACCACGTGCTCGGCGCCACGCTTCTCAACGGCCGGGGCGAGGTGCTCACCTTCGGCGGGCAGGTGATGAAGAACGTGGCCGGCTACGACGTGTCGCGCTTGCTGGCGGGCTCGCTCGGCACGCTCGGCGTGATCCTGGAAGTGTCGATGAAGGTCATGCCTGCGGCCACCGCCACGCTGACCGTGCGGATGGAGATGGACGAGGCCGCCGCGCTGGCGCAGCTCAACAGCTGGGGCGGCCAGCCGCTGCCGCTGAACGCCAGCGCCTGGTGGGACGGCAACCTGATCGTGCGCCTGCGCGGCGCCATCGCCGCGGTGCAGGCGGCGCGCGTGCGCATCGGCGGCGAGGTGGTCGAAGAGCCGCATGCGGGCTCGTTCTGGAGCGGCTTGCGCGACCACGCCGACGACTATTTCGTGCGTGCGCAAGTCGCTGTCGAGGCCGGGGCGTCGCTGTGGCGGCTGTCGGTGCCGCAGACTGCCAAGCCGCTGGCCCTGGAGGGCGAGTTGCTGACCGAATGGGGCGGAGCGCAGCGCTGGCTGTGCGGCCACCAGCCCGCATCGCTGGTGCGTGACACCACGGCCCGCGCCGGTGGCCATGCCACGCTGTTCCGTGCCGCCAACAAGGCGGCGGGCGTGTTCGCGCCGCTGCAGTCGCCGCTCGACCGCATCCACCGCGAGCTGAAGAAATCGTTCGACCCGCAGGGCGTGTTCAACCCCGGCCGGCTCTACCCTGGATTCTGATGCAAACGAACCTCGCCCCCGAGTTCAAAGGCACGCCCGATGGCGACGCCGCCGAGGCCATTCTGCGCAAGTGCGTGCACTGCGGCTTCTGCACGGCCACCTGCCCGACCTACCAGTTGCTGGGTGATGAACTCGACGGCCCGCGCGGCCGCATCTACCTGATGAAGCAGGTGCTCGAAGGCGCCCCCGTCACGCGCAGCACACAGCAGCACCTGGACCGCTGCCTGACCTGCCGCAACTGCGAAACCACCTGCCCGTCGGGGGTGGAATACGGCAAGCTGGTCGAGATCGGCCGGCGCGTGGTCGATGCGCGCGTGGAACGGCCGGCGGCCGAGAAGGCGGTGCGCTGGCTGCTCAAGGAAGGGCTCACGTCGCCGCTCTTCGGCCCCGCCATGAAGCTCGGGCAACTGGCGCGTCCGCTGTTGCCGCACGCACTCAAGAACAAGGTGCCCGAACCCGCGCCCGGCAGCGCGAACCTGTGGCCCACGCGCGAGCACCCGCGCAAGGTGTTGATGCTGATGGGCTGCGTGCAGCCGGCCATGATGCCCAACATCAACAGCGCCACCGCCCGCGTGCTCGACGCCGCCGGCATTCAAACCCTGGTGGCCGACGACGCGGGCTGCTGCGGCGCGATCCGCACTCACCTGAACGACCACGACGGTGGGCGCAAGGACATGCGCCGCAACATCGACGCCTGGTGGCCGCAGGTCAGCGGCGGCGCGATCGAGGCCATCGTGATGAACGCGTCGGGCTGCGGCGTCACGGTCAAGGAGTACGGCCACGCGCTGGCGGGCGACCCGCTGTATGCCGACAAGGCCCGGCGCATCAGCGAACTCACGCGCGACCTGAGCGAACTGCTGCCGGATCTCGTCGCCAGGCTCAAGCCGAAGCTGCGGCTGCAGCTTGATGCGACGCAGCTCGCCTTCCACCCGCCCTGCACCTTGCAGCATGGGCAGCAGCTGCGCGGCGGTGTCGAGCAGCATCTGAACGCACTCGGCTTCAAAGTGCGCGTCGCATTGAACGAGCCGCACCTTTGCTGCGGCTCGGCCGGCACCTACTCGGTGCTGCAGCCGGAGCTGGCCTACGCGCTACGCGACCGCAAGCTCGCGAACCTGGCGCCGATCGAGGCGCAGGTCATCGTGTCTGCCAACATCGGCTGCATCCAGCATCTGCAGACCGGCACCGCCACGCCCGTGCGGCACTGGGTCGAGGTGCTGGACGAGGCGTTGGTGTGATGCCCTGGCGCAGTGTCGCGCCAGACAGGCCGCGCATCACAGCGCCTCGCCCAGGTCGATGCGGTTGCCGTCGGGGTCGGCCAGCACGAAGGTGCGCAGGCCGTAGTCGGCGTCGCGGATCGCGCTGACGATGGGCACGCCGTGCGCCAGCAGGTGCGTGTACAGCGCGCTCGCGTCGCTCACCATCAGGTGCGCCACGTTGTGCGCGGAAGCCTGGTGAGCCGGGTTCAGCGTCAGGTGTAACTCGGCGGCGTCGCGTTCCAGAATGACGAAGGCGACGGGTGAGCCGTTCTCGAACGACTTGTCGAAG